>Ga0315913_1002937_pt1 | contig 20262 bp, 15 predicted proteins | sample MpolsnodulesMG_FD_207736 | JGI IMG/M metagenome (GOLD analysis project Ga0315913, IMG submission 207736) | Medicago polymorpha root nodule microbial communities from Los Angeles, California, United States - small nodules | ecosystem: Host-associated > Plants > Roots > Nodule | place: USA... | reverse complement strand
ACCCTCACTATAATGCGGAGACTGCTGAGTTCTCCAAATGTATCAAGTTCGAAAATGGCTTGAGAGCTGATATCAAGAGGGCCATTGGTTATCAAAAGAGAAGGAATTTCTCTGAGTTGGTAAGCAGCTGTAGGATATATGAGGAGGATACAAAGGCTCACTATAAAGTGATGAGTGGAAGGAGGAACAAGGGCCAGAGTAGTCGCCCGAAGCCTTATAGTGCCCCTGCTTACAAGGGTAAGTAGAGATTTACTGATGAGAGGAGGCCCAAGAGGAGAGATGCTCCTTTTGAGATTGTCTGCTATAAGGTGGGGAGAAGGATGACAAACACCGTACCAGGCATTGCGAATATGATTCCACAAGCCACCTTCCCCCAAAAGATACCACCACCGCCACTTGGCCAAAAGGGCAAGGTTCACCTAACAAAGGTCCCTCACCCCCAGCCCCCCTCACGCTCAGGCTTACAAACAACATACCAAGACACCCAGGGGATACTTTTACTCCTTTTAACCCTTCCCCAAAGAAACTCCCTCTGATGCCGAACATTTTTCTTCCACACCGAAATAGGTAGTTTCATGACCGACAAAAAGAAGATAGGAATGGCATTAAGGACAGAGTTCAGGAGACCACTCTACCACCAACGCTAACATACTTATTACCCCAGGACCCAAGCATATTCATCAGCAACTGAATTAAAGGTTGCCAAGTCTTCTCAAAACGGGGGTTGGTAACTATAGGTAACCCTAGATAAGTGAACGGAACACTACCCACCCTACAGTAGAGGAAATGCTCGGCCAGACCTAAAAACTCAGCCCCCATGTGAACCCCTATGACATAAATCTTAGAGAAAGTACCTTAAGCCCAGAAGCTAGCTCAAAACAGTGAAGAGTGGTTTTTAAAGACAACATATTTCCATAGATGCTTCCCCAAGAATAAGGTATCATCCGCATATTGAAGACGGGATATAGAGATCCCCAAGTTACCCACCTTGAAACCATGGTATAAACCTCGGGCTTCTGTCGACCGGACCAAACCACTTAGACCCTCCACCACTAACAAAAAGAGGAACGGAGCTAGCGGATCCCCTTGCTTCAAACCTCTATGAATATTGATCTCCTCAGTCGAACAACCGTTCACAAGGACAGAAAGGCTACCACAACAGACACAAGCTCGGATCGACCTACACCACCTCACACTGAAACCAAATCTCTTCATCATATACTCAAGAAATCTCCAACATATAGAATCATAGGCTTTTTCAAAATCCACCTTAAAGATGAGACACTCCTTCTCAGATTTCCTCACAAATTCGATAACCTCGCAAAGGGGATTATGTTTTTGATAGACACAAGCGTTGTTCATAGTTATACATCCTTTCTTGATATTATGCATCCCAAAGTGTCTGCATGATCATCATGTCCAACTTTTATTGATATATGAATATATGTTCTATATAAATTCCAATTGACAGACGAAACTGATCAACTGATTAATGAAAACTTTAGAAAATCAGCTCTTAATCAAATTTGTTGAAAAATCAATTTCACAAACTTTTAGTTATGAGCTCTTAGTCAAACTTATTGGAAAAACAATTTCACAAACTTTAGATAATAAGTTAACAAGAAACATACATTTAACAAACATACATTTGACCATTCAAAGTACACGAGAAACAATAGAAGACATTTTTTCAATCAAATCTAAACAATTTAGTCATCTATATATTCTTAAGCTGTCAAGGAACAATGGACCGATTTGACTTAAAAGCTCCCAACTAAACTTTCTCTTTATATTTTTTTATTTTCTATCTAACCAATTATTGTATTTTACTATTCCTACCTTACCAGACAAGAACTAAAACGACTGTTAACTAACACCTACTTTTATAGTACTATACTAGCTTAAAATAGGATTAAAATCCTTCAATGATTGCAAACTTTTATCATTTGACGGATTCCCTCTTTGGTCGTGAGCGTGATGATTCAAGCATTAATGTTCACACTGTTATAAAATAATAGGTTTCTAAAGTAGTAATAAATTATTTGAAAAAACAATATGTTGTTTTTTTATTCATAAACTGTTGTATTTTGGTTTTCCAAACTCTATTTTCTATCGAAGTTGTTATTAGGTTGAGTCACAACCAGATCGTTCTTTTTAAGACGTTTTGTGGCACTGTTCAAAATTATGCAAGGCAGACTATCAACCACGCCACCTCCAGGATAAAACAAGCTCAGTTACAATTGTGCGGTTATCTACTGCACTGTAGAAAACCGTTCCAGAATAGCACATTCAATATGGTACTAAGACCACTATTTTAATACTGAAACCAATATGGTGTTATGACCACTCTATTATGATGCCGAGACCACTCAAATATGGTGTTACCACCATTCTAACATCTAACTTCTCCAAATATCAATATGGTATTTCAACCACTCAAATATGGTACTACGACCGTTCAAAATCTAACTTCTCCATGAATTGAAGAAGAATATATATGTTTAAGATCATTCTAATTATACCGAAAAGGGACTATGATCTTAAAATATTATTTATTCCGAAGGGAATGAATTATCGAAGGGACTATGCTCTTAAGACCATTCTTGATTCCGAAGGGACAATATACCGACAAGGGACTATATGGTCTTAAGAACACTCTTAATTCCAAAGGGACAAAAAGGAGTAGAAAAAAGGAGAAGGACTTGTCAACACAAGTCGAAGGAGGGAGAAGAGAGGAAAAAACACAAGAAGGATCAACTGTGAATTTCGGTGTGTAAAATGCACTGTGTGAGCTCTCTATTTATAGAGAAAAATCACAACTAATAAGTGAGAAACTTTGGGAACAAGCAATTCACATATTAGATCTAGTACAAAAATATCTCAATTGAGTACTAAAATATATTATATTGATTACAAAAATATATTATATTATTTACCAAAATATATTTCATATCTAGTACTAAAATATATTAGAATGTCTATCCAAATATTTCAGATTGTGTTCCAAAATATTTTAGTAAAGCTTGGGGGCTAAGAAAGCACTTTCTAATAATGATTAAATTAATTATTTAATTTATCATTTTCAAATAATAAAATATATATCAGTATATATTTTTCCTCTAGTGCTTACTTCGTTCGTATAACTATGTACCCCCAATAATTAGAGGTACACCCCCACTATATAAACACTACTAATGTGTTTGTTCCATCCGATGTGGGACTTCCACTTTTTTCAATTCACACAACACTAATTCTACCCAACAAGGAAATTTGTGTTTATAGTCTTTTTACTCAATTTCCACGCATGTTCCAACACAATATTATTTCAATTGACCCGTTGACTTGACTATGTCTTTCCTATCCTCCTATCTACCTTATATAATAGCTTACAATTCACTCATCCTTACACAATATTATTTCAATTGACCAGTTGACTTGACTATGTCTTTCCTATCCTCCTATCTACCTTATATAATAGCTTGCAATTCACTCATCCTTACTTCATCAGTATCACCAATCCATTGCTCCTCAAGACTTCAACAAGCTTCAGCAATAATGAAGGTCAAAATTAGAATCATAAAATCCATTTTTTCACTTTTCTCATTTTAGTTTTCACTGTATTCATCCATGAATAATGTTCTCATTGTTGTCTCTTTTTAGTTGTTATATCCTTTCATATTTAATAATAGAAATAATTTTGGAATTTTAATTAAAAATTCTTTGATTTATTTTTTAACAGAAAGTAGTGTTGAAGGTTGACTTTTATAATGATAGAACCAAGCAAAAGGTTATGAAGACAGTGTCCAGCCTTTCAGGTATATATTAAACTTCATAGCATGTACACAAGTAGTACTACAATGTAACGTGGTTAAATTACATGACTTATAAAGTTGTATTTAGTAAGAAAATAATTGTAATAAATTGAAATCAACATTACATAGTATATTAAAAAGAGAAACTATTAATAACGATGCCGTTAATGAACATTAAGAATTATTTCATATAGGATTCAAATTGGGTCATTTGAGAATGCAAATTAATTTATCCTTTGTGTAAAAAATATACAAACCATATTACATTAAGGATTCATTATTTTGCTTTATCAATATTGCAGGGATTGAATCGGTATCAATAGACACTGATGAGAAGAAATTGACGTTAACAGGGGATGTTGATCCTGTAAAAGTAGTGTCTAAACTACGAAAGTTGTGTCAAACTGAAGTAGTTTCAATTGGAGCTCTAAATGAGGAGAAGAAAGAGACCACAGATGCAAATGTACCTATTCCACTTCCGTCATTTGAATCATATCCAGTCTATTATCAAATGACACCACCACCTTATATTCAAGATTACTACTATGTTTGATGTGGGGGAGAGTTGTAACACTCCAAAAATTTCATGTAATGATTTAACGAATTTAATTAGAAGTATTCTTGATTTTATGATTATAATGATGTTATGATGCTAGAATATTATGTTAGCTATGATGAAATAGATATATGATGATTAATGACGTGCTAGGAGGATTATTATGATGAAGGGAAAGAGTAAATAAAATATTATAGAGGCGGAACGTGCAGAATAGAAGTTTTAATTAAGTGGGGGAGGTAGAAGTAAAAATAATAGAAAATAGAATGGAAGGAATAATAGTATGAGGTTAGCCTAAATATAAATAGAGAATTAACAATCAGAGTTGTCACTTTTTGCTGAAACGTAGAAACAAGATAAGAAGAGAGAAGCATAGGAGAAAAACCCTAATCCAGGAGGAGAGAGCCAAAAAGTTGTGACTTCGAAGATTCGAGGTAAGGCGGAGAATCCTTTCACTCTAAGTCAATAGAAGATAGCAATGATGAAACTATATATGAAGATAGGATCTTAAACTTAATGAGCCTAAAGAATAGACGGAAAATATTACGAGGAATGACAAATGGAGTGATAAAGATCTTAAGACTGGGAACGCAGAGTAAGACATGTCTAGGGCAAAAAGAAGTAGGAAATGAGGGATAACACTAGTGATGGGTGTGGGTTCTAAACATGATGTTGATTTGAAAAAGATGTAAACTATAATATGTAGATAAGATGTTAACCGACGAATGAGATGCTAACGTTATCAGATGATGAGGTATGATGATAGTATAAATGTCGTATGACGATGATGAACGACGTAATAAAAGATTCTTATGAAAGACTTAAGGGAAAAGTAGAGTGAGTTTTAAGAGGGTTATTCATGAACTAATAAAGATGAAAACGATAGTAAATTATAGTAAGGTATAAATGGAGCAACGAGACTATATGAAGAGTGTGAACGTAGGAAAGTTGTCAGATTGAAGAGGAAAGCAGTCGAGGTAAAATGGTAAAGATAAAGACACGATGAAGCATAGGTGAATGAGGATTAGAGAGGAGTATGTTAAATTAAGGGATGTGGTGAAAGATGTCAGTCGCGGTAAGAATGAATATCGAGTTACTTATGATTAATGATATAAGACCATAACAATACAAATAGCGAGGAAGAATTTAGAGAACTCATTATGATGTTGGGATTGTTAGGATGAAATGTAAACGAAGATAGGAATTTGTGTATGAAGTAAATGAACGATGTGAGGGGTAGTAAGAGCGGTGAGTCGGGATATGAATCTAATAGAAGAGAGTAAGATGAATGCGGAGAAAGATAAGGGATAAGATAAGAAAAGAGGATTGGTTTAGGAGTAATTCATAAACAAGGGATAAAGATAATAGAAGAAACTTAGAATAAAGATTGAGTTTAATGATTTAAACTATATTTTAAAGGTAAAAACTACGTTGTTAGAATACTAAAGTAATAGACAATAATAATGATGAAATTAATAATTGACGATAGGGTCTTACTACTTAATAAGTCTAGTTGTATAGACAGAAGTTATTATGAGGGAAGATGAAGGGATAGTAAAAATCGTAAAGACCAAGGATGAACAATAAGGTAGGTTACTAGGAGTAAAGGGTGCAGAGAATGTAATGGAAACCAATAATGAGTGTAAGTTCTAAACATGACGTGAGTTTTAACAAGAAAATGAGTTAGATATACGTAGATGAACATGTGGTGTTAATTGATGATAAGGTGTTAATGATGATGTAAAACGACGAGAGATTTAACTTTGCGGGACGCTTAGAAGGTGGCGACAGGGATATACTCCTGTAGCTATTATTTGTGATATTAATTAGTCAAATAAATATGTGCTCTAATCTGTAACACTGGGGTTGGGTTAAACGCTGAATGTCCTTGAATTATGAAGTTTAAGCCATGTGCTGTTTTATGCTACTTTTCCTAAATGATGTTAAAGACAAGATAGTTTATAATTTTGAAATTTTTATGAAGTATTTTCCGTTGTTGTATCTGATTCTCTATTATTTGTTATGTGAAAGATGAATGAATGTGTGTGACATCATTTTTCGTTAAAACCATGATCATTATTATGTAAAATCACCGTCGGGAATTAGGGTGTTACAGAAGCTAAATAGAGAAACATTACCAATAGTCCTCGTGAGCTTAGCTCGGTTGGTAGGAACAATGTATAATATATTCAAGGTCCGGGATTCAAACTCCGACCACCACAAACAAAAGAAAAAGAAACATTACCAATAATAACTAATTTAAAAAAAACTACACATTCATAGAAGATGACAGATGACAAACTTACCAAAATACTAAACTTACTTTATTATAATCTATCTATAGATAAATAGTAATCTTTCGTAGAAAATTATGAATTTAATGTATTGGAAGTTGAACAAATTAACTTTTTCTATAAACAATTTCTTAATTAAGAATCTTTAAAAAATATCTTTAGGACACTTATTAACAATTCCCTGTAAAAATTAGAGAGGCACATGAATCAACTAGAATAAATAGTTCGGTAAAGGTAATCTATCTATCTATCTATCTATATATATAAATCCTACTAAGTCTCCTACCCTAAACCCTACTTTTTCTTCTTCCCTTAGGAAAAAAATTCTGTTGGGGATCGAACCATGACATGTGATTGCTTCAATATTATGTATTCAACACAAATCTTGAGTTCTATTTCTTTTAATCTCACAATCCCTATGTTTTTTCTCACCATCATGCAATTGAACCTAATAACCATAACCACGCCCTTTATTGCGAGTTTAATTTGTATGAAAAATAAGGTCTGCAAGGAATTGAATCAGGTAGAACATGAAAAGTTCATTTTTTTTAAGTCACTAACGTCATTGCAATTCCTTTTCATTATTATTTTTTCTTTTGATTACCACATAACAGTTCTTCTTTATTATTATTATTTTTTCTTTTGATTACCACATATCAGTTCCTTTTCATTATTATTTTTTTCTTTCGATTACCACATATCAATTTCTTTTCCTTTTCATTTTTATAGATTTAACAACCTTTGTCGATGGGACCAATTTTTTGGTGCAAACTTTTGTATATATTTGTTCTTTTGATTTGTCTTTTTTTATTGCAGTCCATCTTTTGTTTTTGTTGCTTTTTGAGGTAGTTTGATAACATAATACTAAATATAACCTTAAGAGTAAGAATATAGTTAATTTCGTAGTTATATACGAAGCTCTACAAAACCCGTGCAGGCAGAGATTAATTTCTTTTTCAATATCTATTCTACTTCCAATCAATTTAACATTCAACTAATTTAGTCTTCTAATTTCAATGTACAATAATTTTAGTAGATATTTTTTTTTCTACCAAAAATGACTTAATTTTACCAAGGGCATATGATATTAACGCACAATGAGATCAATTATCCCATTCTTGCATATATCCAATTATCCCACTATCAAAATATTTTATAGATCATAATGTTTCTCTAATTTGAAGAGAAAGATGGATGAGAAACAAACCAATGAAATAAAAAAATTTATTCTCAAATCCTAACTCTCTAAGAACAAATATTTGGAGATGTGTAGAAATGGAAAATAATGGATGAAGAGTGGGAGAAAATCAAATGATCAAGAAATGGAATGGAGAAAGGAAGAGGGAAAAAAAAGGGGAAGAAAAATAAATTAGAGAGAGAAACTGAATAAGAGTTTTTAATGAGAATCAAGGTTGCAATGACCATTAATAAAATTCAAGGAGAATCACTTAAACATGTCGGAGTATATCTTCCAACACCAATATTCTCACATGGTCAATTATATGTTGCAATTTCAAGAGTGACCTCAAGAAAAGATTTGAAGATATTGATAACCAATGAAGATGGTGAAGATGACACCATGACATCAAATGTGGTTTACAGATTTTTTTTATTTAGAAATGTGTAATAATTTGTATCTACTTTTAGATTATAAATGTTTATTGTTGTTTGTGTTTCTCACGGACTATAAGTTCAATATAAACAACAACATTAACATTTCCATGAATAGTGAATCACGACATTAACATTTTCATGAATAATGAATCACGACATAGAATTAGGTATTACATCAGACTCAACCCGTGCGTCGCACGGGTGTAGGTCTAGTTGTGAATAATAAGAGGCAACATCGTAAGTCGTAACAACTAGGTATCCACGTGGTAAGTTAAGGTGAATACTAAAAGATGATATTAGAGCGTGTTTGTTACCTAGTTTAAAAAAGAGTAAATGTTCACTTTGGTCCCTGACTCTGCACCTTGCTCTCACAAAGGTTCTTGATTCAAGATTAAGTACAAAGTAGTCCCTGAATGTGCACTTCCATTATCACTTTAGCCCGACGTTAAATGATTCAGTTAACTGATGACGTGACAAAGGTTTTATGCTGACAAGGAGTATGAGGTGTCACATGGACTAAAGTGATAGTAGAAAATGATCACTTTGGTCCCTAAATCGAAAATCAATATCCCCAAACTCATCTCAACGAAGTGTTGATCTTCATCAAGAATTGGGTCATCTTCCTCAATGAAGATGTTATATGGTTGCGGAAGACTTGATGTTAGGTCCCTGGCTGTGTTGAAGTAGCAATAAACGTCACAAAAATGGGGGGTTTGAATTGTGACCATTTTAAAATTATTCCTGAATCTTTAAATTAGGTTTTATATACTTAAGAAAATTCTTGGTTAGTATTAGTTAAACAGATAAATAATTAATTGATGTATAAATGACCAGAACGTTCTAGAGGGAGATAATATAAGCAGAATGATATTGAGGTAAATTATGAAGTTAGTTTAGCAAGGACCAGAATGTTCTGGAGAAATATAAAGGTAGAATGATGAAACAATATTATAGACTAAATTTAAACTTTAGTTAAATATTAAGCAGTTGTTTTATCTTGGACCAGAATGTTCTAGAGGAAGTTTAATTAATCAATAAAGTATGGTTTAAGTTAGGACCAGAGAACTCTGGATTAATATGATTGAGATTAATTAGGACTAGAATGTTCTGGAGATATATATTAAAGCTTTGTGATCGTGTGTGTATAGTGTATAAAAGTAAGAGAGAGAGAGTGAAGAATAACACAGGAGAGTTATCCTAGTTCACCAAACCCGGCTACTTCCAGTCCCCACACTTCGTGTGAGATTATCCACTATAGTTTTCAGTTGGTAGAAACTTCTAACCAACACTGTAAGGTCTTAATCACACCAGATCAGTTCGTAACCCCTGTATTATCAACCTCAGCAGGCTTCTACAATTCTTTGCTTTCGCGCAAGAAAGGTTGGAACTTTTTCTATCTCAAACTATTAAGCCCAATATAGACTTGAGATCTAGTTTACACTTTGTAGGATGAATGATTTTAGATCGTGATGTCTCAAACAAAAGAGACTTGTACAAATACAAACTAAAAAGATGTTCTCAAATAAAAGAGATAAAGATGGTAAATATAGTGAAAGATTATGGAGTTTGCTTTGTGATTGTCGAAAGAGACGTCAAAGAGATTGATAGCTCTTGCTTTGGGAGAGATAAATGCTTTGTATTTCAAACTCTTGCGTTTCTCCTTCAATGACCTCTTCTATTTATAGAGCTGGAATTCCTTGGAAAGCAAGCCAATAAAGAGTTGTTAAGCTTCCAATTCAAATTCAAAAAAAAGGCTCCACAGAGGCTTGGAGAAAAAGCATGCATAGAATGTTTCTTTAATTTGCCTAGAACATTCTCTCGATTCCAACCAAACTTGAACGAAATTGTAGCCCACGTGCTTTCTAGCTTGTGATAAGCTGTGATCAAGCCTTTGTGAAACTTGTTGCCCACTTGATGACTCTTGTTGATGTCACTTTGATGATGTCATGTATCTTGATGATAAATATTGATCCTTGGAATATTCTTTTCCTTTATATTCCTTAATGGATCGAAAACTCATATGAGGGCCGAAATATGATTTTATTTCTTTTGCTTTCAGTACATGTGCAATAAGGAATAGAATTAATTTCCTTTGTTTCTTTGTCCTTTAATGCATTATCAAGAGCCTTGATTTCTTTCCTCTTTAAGTGAGACAAAGATAATATTTGCTTTGGTCTTAATCTTACTAATGCACATCTTGACATTTACCCAAAGAGTTCATATTTGTTCATTGCTTCTATTGAGAAAGATTGCATATTATATGCAGGGGACGGGGTTTGAACCCCGGACACTCCACTTCTCCACAATTAAATTGTGAGCTCTAGCTACTAGACTACTTGACAAAAAAAAATGCCTCCGTATGTATGACCCTATTCAGGTCCAGTGGTTTGTTCTATGCTAATATCATCATCAAGTGCTCTAGAGAAAATTATTCTATCGTTGAGTTCCTTCTTTTCTTTGGGATTGTGAACTTACTTTTGATTATAAATTGTAATTTTTAAGTCAGTTAAAAGAATTTTTACCTCAAATTAAAATACTCTTTTGATCATCTTAAACTGAAAAATAATTCAGTTCATGTGATTCCATGGCTAGAGCTTGAAAAATTTGAAATGAAGTGGTCATATTTTCTGATATACTTGCAGATCCATTTTCAAAGCCAAAAATGACCAGTACTTGCAGATTCCATGGCTAAATGATCTACCAATTTTCCTTTTTTCTTTATTGAACTGCATAGGGAAGCCATTGTACTAATTTTTCAGATTTGCAAAAGAATCTTTCTTCTTTGAGGTGAATTATATTCACAATGGAACAAGCTGGAAGTTAAAGTTAAAGCAATTAGGGATTGTTATTTTGATTATTTGGAATTAGTACACATGAGTGAATGGATCAATAAAACATGAAAGTATATATTATTTCATGTCAATGTAGAAAATCCATTTCTTGTATGTAGTTATTGAAATGATGAATAATCCATATGAACACACAAATGAGCTCCATATTTTGTATTAGAACCGCGCCTGAATCTGCAATAAACACGATCACTACATAGGTCCCGACAGATTCTATACATATCCAACCTCATATTCTGTATTAAAACCGCTCCTGAATCTGCAGTCGCATCTTTCGCACATTGTACTTCCCTCGGCCTCATGACACGAATGAGATTGCAACAGCATAATCTGCACATTGACCTGCTACTAGCTACACAATGGCTGGCATAGATGAATCGAAACTCTTCCCTTTTCTACCTCTGACTCGCCCATAAGCTACAACCCTCACATCTATAACCAATCCAAATATAGCTATACAAATAATCTTCAAAAGGTTATCTGATTTGAATTTGAATATAAACAAATATTGTGATCGACCATGCATCCGCAACAGCTGTATTCTTGTACCTCACACATACTGCACACTAAATACTCGCACTGTAAAACAAATTCATTCATATTTGTCACGTAATAATAACTGAAACAAATTCTACAACTAAATGAAATGAAAACTATTATAGAAGAAAGCAATGTGATTATTTTGTTAGTTTAAATCCATATAGTGTGAATATTTGATTCTGGTTTAATTTGAATAGATATTGTGGATAAACCACCAAAGATGAAGAAAGCAATGCATGGTGGAATAGAAAAAGAAGTATATATAGTTGGAAGCTTCTATCGTGAAGTTGGGCAATTGACTTTTTCGGTGCATTCGTCTAATTCAGCCAATCAGATTTCAAGTGATGACACGTCAGATACCTACATCATGTTGCAGTGTAGGCGGTCTACAGTACCGTAAGTAGAAGGAAAACTTTTAAATATTGCAATCTAGTCCCGACATATATTTTTACTATTTAATTTATGAAAGTTATTAAATTTATCATATTGACTAATTAAAATCAATATTTAAATTTAAAAATTTCCCTCCCTCTTCTATGTTATTGTTTTTTGAATTTACCCTTCTTACAGAAGGCAAACTTCATCTTCTTCACATCATCCAGTCCTCTGAAATCATCATCTTCTTCATACCACGAAATTCATCGTTCATCATCCAGTCCTCTGAAATCATCATCTTCTTCGTCATCCAAAATGATTTAATGTTTTCAAAATTCATCATCTTCTTCGTATGGTTCACCTCCGTGAAGTCTTCTTCTGTCGAATCGTTTTCTTCACCTGAGGTTCATATTGTGTTCGTCGTTGTGGGCTAGTTTGTCAGAAGTTGTTTGCTATCGCAAAAAAAGTTAAGGTGCTTCTTATTAGGGTTTTTCATCGTGTTTGAATTTTGAATATTCTCAATTAGGGTTTCGATTTTCCCAATTCTAGAGTGTGACCTAGTGGATTAATGTGTTATGTCTTAATTGTGATTTTGATTTTCAAGCAATTCTGGTGTATGAATTTTGAATATTCGCAATTAGGGTTTCAATTTTCCCAATTCTGGAATGTGTTTTAAGCCTTAATTGTGCTTTCGATTTTCAAGCAATTATGATTGGGGATTCTCATGGTGTATGAAATTGGAATATTAAGGTTTCAGTTTTCCCAATTCTAGTCTGGTACTTAGTGGATTAACATTTTAAGTTTTAACCGTGGTTTCTATTTTCTAGCAACCTTGGGTGGTTTTACCTGTTGTATGAAATTTTGTTCTTAAAGCTCATGTTGCTGATACCAAATGAAAAATTACGAAACAAAAGAATTGTCAATTTATTATGTTATGTTCTTTGATTCTTGCCTGCAGATTAAAGAAACAACAACTGGTTGAAAGTCTATAGTTTATATAGGACTCAACTCGAAATGACGTATGACTATAGTAACTTTAGTTTACTGTTGATTACACTTGTTTTATGTTTTTAAAATTGAATAATGAGAAGCATTTTTTGATTGAAAAAAAAGGTTTTCTTACTACTAACTTTGTGATTGGTTCAAACATATGGTTATATAATGGATACATTCCTGAGGCATTGTTAATCTAATGTTTGTTTCTAATATTCTCATACAACTCATATCAACAATATGAAGATGAGATGGTCAAGTCAATGAATATAAAAAGGAAGTAAAAGGGTTTAGATATCAAATCGCCATAAACGACATTGATAGAGGTATGTAAATAGAATGCTCAAGCAATTACCATAGTATATAATTATAGAATTCAACAAAATATGTAAAAGACCATGATTGTATTACATGTCACCAAAACAATGTCAAATATGTACCTAAAAAGACCATAAATTACAACCAAAACATAAATAAAGTCTTAAAACTCTAAGCAAATAAGACAATAACTTTAAGATTCCAACTCCATTCAAACATGGATCAACGCCTTTCTTTTTGCTTCCTGATAAATCCAATACTCCACAACCTTTGATAACACTTCATTTGACAACACATTGTTTCTACTTTGTACCAATTGAAGTGCAAGTTTCATTCTTGTAGCAGTTACAACCTGAAACAATATAATCAATCAGGACCATTTATATTCTAATTCAATGATACAATCATACTGATATTTTAATGACCAGAACTTAACTTACATTGATTTTGTCATAATCAGTTCGAAACGCACCTTCGGTCATCCACTTAGCCACAAACACTCCACAGTCATTTCTATAACAAAAGATTATCATCAGAACACAATCAAAATAGTTATTACATATCAAATATAACTAGTTAGAAATTTGATAATTACGATCCACTTCGTTGACGTGGAAGACATCTTGGTTCAACCAGACAGAAGTTTGAAATGGGTGTTGTTGAAGAGAGTGTGTTGATTTGTTTGAAAGATTTGTGACTCAACATTTTCTCAAGAAATAATCCTTGCAATAAATTAGAATATTTATTAACTGAACCAAAAAAAAAAATACAATAAGTAATCATTACCAAATCACATACCAACTTCAGCACTTCACGACGTCTATGACCTTGCTTTCTGGACAAGGTAAAGATTCCAACAAAAGTAGTTTGTTCTCCAAGAAATCAACAAACATTAGATACCAATGAATACCCCTATAATTAATAGGGATAAAAATCTGAAAAAAATTGAAAAACAACTAATAAATAAGTTATCGTTATGATGGGGTGAATCAGTTTTAATGCAAAACTATGCATAATTTACCTTGGTTACAAAACTTGTGTGAGACATGAAGCTAGCTTGATATCCCCGCCTCATTTCGTCGGGGTTATGATGTCAGCCCAAAGCACATTGTTGTATTGAATATAATTTGTTAATTGTCTTTAAGAATTTCAAATATATATTGATATGAGGTATTATATCTCATGATAATCAGAAGCTATTACCGAAAACGACGTAGGCATATACCATACTCTATTCTCCTTGCTAACAAAAGTCAACAATCAAATTTGTCTTGAAACAACCAGATTTATAACCTGCAAATGATGACAAACACATTTCAGCTGAGATACTTCATCTTTCATTTGTAGATGTTAAACAAAAATCACCTCCTGGTCAAAAGGACATCTAGGCATCAGTGTTTTGAGAGCCTTCCTATCCCCATATACACGAGTTGTTGATCTGATCAAAACCTCGTCACTACAAAACATAATGAAATGCATCCACATATGATCAGCCACATTATACTAGATGAAAATTTAGATATTATATTAATTAATATATATGAATCACTAACCGATTTGAATTTTCCTCGTCGGACATGAAAATGTATGCAACTGTGTAAGCACATATATCATTAATTGCCATACTTGATGGTGGTCTGAATGCAATTGGTATCCACTGCACAATTAAACCGATTTGAAACATTCATTAAACTCAATTAGGGAATTTGAAAACATTTAGATGTTTATAGCTTATAGATTATCTAACTTACTTCAGGAATATCGAAACCAATAGTCAAGCCGTCGTATCCGATAGGAGTCCAAGGTTGGTAGTTCAAGTAAAAGTCGTGATCGTCATTTTCTTCTGGTTTGCAGAAAAATTCTTCTTAATTTTGTTGTATTGTAAGTCATCAAGTAACACTTTTCATTTTCTTTGATTGAGAATTGGAGGAGCTGAATTTGTTTGATAGTCCATAGTAAGCTTAAACTTGGACTTTGAGGCTTTTTTCTCTGTCTGAGCAAACTTCTTGATGACTTTTCCACGGTCTGCGATTGGTGTCGATTCTGTTGAGTCGTAATTTTCTGGCTCATTTTTACCACTATTGTTAGGGGTACTTTGGCGACTAATCAGTTAATAACCAAAAAAAATGTAGAACACTATTAGTAGCATATCCAGAATAACTCAAAGGACATGTGAACACATATTTTTTTATTGATTCAATTAAACTCTAAGGAAATGTAAGTACATAGATCTCTAGCCTTACAAGGATTTATTCCATACAACTCTACTGTCAGCACAGATATTTTAGGATATGTATATCTTTCTAGCCTTACATGGATTTTTCTAGCCTTACCATTGTTCCTGAAAACTTCAATCACAGGTAAACACATAATTTTCAGATTCATTCAACCAAACTCTAAGGAAAATGTAAGCACATATATTTCTAGCCTTATTCAGATTTATTCTATACAAATATAAGTACATGTAATGCACATGGTCATGTGAAACTACTGAATATCAACCATTTTAAACAGAAAACACTAAGGTCATGTGAAACTCAAAAAGAACAAAGTCAAAAACCATAGTGGATAAGTACCTTGATGAAATCACAATAAACTCTAATCTGAATTCCTTACTCCTGCTCTTGGTTTCTTTTACATTCTCTGTCATAACAACTGTAGTTTTCTGGACATCTGAATTTGTATGCTTTTGATTTGTAGTTTTCTCTCTTTTTGTTGATTTTTTTTCTGTTATTGCCATCTGGTATTGTTGTACGTTTTCTTGGAGTTCCTTTTCCAGCCATTGTTTTTTTTTCCTGTTGTGGATGTTCAAATGTGGACATATTTGAAATGAACTTTGTAGTACCCAAGCTAGAGGTGTTGGACTTGTCAAATATAGAAGTTTGTGATGAAACACTATGCGATCTCAAAGAGTTGTTATGGGCTTTTGGAACTATCCTTGGAATATTGTTCTCATATTACAGGGAAAGGTGTGAAAGATGTGGTAGAAAACTGATTTATGCTCTTCTCCCTGCACTTTTCGCTCGCGCCCAGCTGAAATCTTGAAAATATCCCTGCGTTACTTAACTAACGCAAGTGTAAAAAAACGTGGATTTCTGCTCTCCCCCCTACACTTTCGCTCGCACCCAGCTGAAAATACTATAATGCCCTTGCGCTAGTTAACTAGCGCAAGTGTAAAATAATACGCAAGTTAAGTTAAATGGCGCATAGTGACTACTTTTTTTTAATTTATTTACTATATTCAATATTTATTTACTTAATTCTAAATTATTTTACTTACTCTATTCTAAATTATTTGTTCACTTTATTCTAAATTATTTATTTTGCTATATTCTAATTTATTTATGCACTTGAAATAAATTCGAAATTAGAAAATAAATTCGATTTTATTCTAATTCAATATTTATTCATTAAATACAAAATTAGAAAATAAATTTGATTTTATTTATTCAATATTTATTTATTCAATACATAATCATAAACATAAAATAAATGCAAATATAAATACAAATAAAAAACAAAATTAATAAATATAACTCTCGTTTTATTAATATCATTCAAACATTACAATAATTAATACGTATATTTTATTTGAATTCACTAATCTACTTATTATCTTTTTACCCTCTTGGGGTGGTATATAGCAATAGCTCTTGGGGAAAATAGTGATAAGCCATGTTGGAGAAAAAGACATCAAGATCCCTTGAGGTAAATTTAAATTTGGTTCGTTTTATACCCCCATGATGATTAGAGACTATAGAAGCAAAAAAGAAGAAGAGAAAGAGGGGGAGAGAGTGGGAGGAGATAATGTGAGGAAAAGAGGAAGTTTGTGATGATATTTATAGGTAGGAATGATAACCTAGTTTGCATCTACCATAAATGTGGTAAAAAAAAACGTGTGAAAGTGGTTAAAAACGTGTAAATTGAATGTTGAAAACCTGACCAAAGTGAAAAAACGTTTGTTCTTCAGCTTTGACCACCGGGCCATTTGCATGAGTTAACTCGCGCAAAGGGTCAGTGGTGCGTGACATAAGTCACGCAGAGATTATAAGGTGCGTGAGTTAAGTCACGCAGCGTGACTTAACTCACGCAGGGGCATTTTAGGCATGGCTGCAGGGCGCGAGTGTTTTTTGCAGGGGGAATAGCAAAATTCTATCTAAAAAATGGTGTTTTTGATATTCAACTGACTTGTCGTATCTATTCCAATACTGAGGGCCCAAAGTTCTACCCACATAGCAGAGCAGGAGCCAAAATTATTGTAGAAGCCACAGATAAAATTATCATGAGAGTCTCTAATCAAGTAGAAATCCATGATGATTTTTAACAGGACTCATCAATATTAACCTTATAATGATCGTGTGGTCGTGGTGGTGTCTAGGATACCTCTGTGGTGTCTCAGGTGACTAGTGTGAGAAACCTTGTTGAGGTTAGAAGAAGACAATACAATGGAATTATCTATTAAACGTCATGTTATTTTTATGTTTTCAAAGTTCATAAACAACAACTCTAAAGAAAATTTGCCAATTATCATGAGTCGTACCAATATTATAGAGGTTGTCACATTTTAGTAGGGTCATTTTACAACCCAAGACTAAAGAACTTACTCCAAACATCTTGAGATATAATATCATTCCAAAACATTTTTACGTCTTCACAATCTCGTAAGATCCGGTAAGACCATATCCGTTACAAATACCATGGTTCAATAGGACGTGAGGATGTTTATCATACTCATACATAATACAATAACCAACTTGAGCGAGAAATTTCCATCTTTGGTAAGGACCCAACAAGGGAAATTCCATTTTCCATAGAAAGAGGCTTAAACAACAATTTCCAGCTATGGTAAGGTCCTCAACTCTGAAGCATGGATACTCCAAACATGGAGAAGTACCGGTACCGGGTACGCATCCGTACCGGATACTCATATGGTACTCGTAACTTAGCACCGAACCGTACCTATTTTTACTTAGTTATTTCGTCGTAGTTGGTGTAGCAAAAACGTACGGGCGTTGAAAAAATAATCAAAATTATCTTGCTTTTGATGAAAATAGTAGAGGGGATGCACAAAAAAAATAAAACTCTCAAGTAACATGGTGATAGAAGTGTAGTAATTCACTTGAAAAAACTTTTTTTTTTTTTTTATGTTTTATACCAACGTACCTGTACCTTTATTTTTTAAAATTTGTCGTATTACGTACACGTACCCGTATCCGTACCGGGTACCGTACCCGTACCTATGCATCATAGGTCCTCAAATATTTACCCTTGATACTTGATGCTTGCTATCTTCATCAAATCTATCCACACTAGGGCTGGACAAATAATTGAGCCTGACCCGAATCCGACAAAACCGTATGAAAAAGTGAGCAAATGGGTGGGTCTGATCGGTTTATCGGGTCTTCGGGTGACTGCTTTTGGTTTTGAGTGGACTGTGATGGTCGAGTCCGGATGTTGAAAATGAACCCATGGATAAACCGAAACCGTCCGACTATCAATGGTCATGGTACAACAATATTGATTTTTTACTTTGATTTTAAAGGTTGTTCTCCACTTCCACTAGGTGATGTGACAATTCAATCTCGAGACTCACAAAGTCGGTTCTCAAAGAACTGCATATTGAAAAGTGTATATAAATAATATGTTTATTAATTTTTATTACTAAAGTTTGAAGGTCTTTAAATATTTTTTGTATTTGAAAAATAAAGGATAAAGTTTAGACTACATCAAAGATACATTGAAATCTATCAAACGTGCTAGCAGTTGCTAACGAAAATTAATTAACTTTGTGTTCAATCCTTATTTATTCATCTGGAGTTTTTATTGTATTTTTTTACAACTTCACTCTCTTTCCCATATTTCATTGCTTTTTGACTTCCTCTCCTAACCTCACCACAAAACAATTGAAATCCGACAGAACTTTGATCAGAATGAGAAATATAACGTTTGTGTAATCTTCTTCCTTGACCTGCAACCTTCATACGTCTACCTCCAACTTGCATGTCTCGTCTTCTATGGCAGATTTGTTGTTTATTTGATTGATATTTTATTCTTTGGTAGATTTGAAAAGAGGGTACAAATCTAATTTGCCTCATCTTCCATAGCAGATTTGTTCTTTTTTTCTTTTCTAAGTTTGAACTTTTTTTCATTCTTGCTGTTTCATCTTCTATTCATTTTGAACCTTCAACCCGACTCAATCCCACCCATCCACCCGTGAAATCGTACAAACCGACACCCGCGTAATCCGCTGACGAGAATGGACGGAAGTGGATGAGATTTCTTCATCCACGGTTTTGGTTGGATTGAGACTTTGAGGCCGAAACCGTCCGAATCCGACCGGTTGTCCAGCCCTAGCCACACTATACAAAAATATTCATGTGGTAACACAATATCATTACAATGAGCTTAATATATTTTCAAATAGGTATAAAAAAAGGCATTTTGGACAATTTTAAGGGCTGTGAGCAATTGAGAGGCCTAAACAAAAAATTTCAAATAGCAACCATCGAGTATTGGATGACCCTCAATTGATTTCACGGGCTTGGACACTCACAATAGTCCCAATCCAGGATTTGGAGAGAAGAATGATAATGTTGCAGAGAGAGAGTTAATTAGTTGGTGGGAATTTGTGGAAAATTTGCAAAAGCAACCTCCTAATTAGTAGATGGTTAAGGACTTAAAAAAGTACGGGGTTTGAATCCTGACAAGTGAGAAAATATTAACATATCAATGAAGTTTCAGTGTGTTTCTTGTCCGATTCTTTAAAATTCAAGGTTGAGTGTAATTTTTTTTTCTTTTGTTTTTTTTATTTGGAATTGATGTTAGCTTTACTACAGAATTTCCATGCCATGTTCTATTGATCCTAATTTTACTGCTTGTGCTAAAGCTTTTTTTTTTTTTTTTGAGGGAGC
>Ga0315913_1002936_pt1 | contig 20263 bp, 9 predicted proteins | sample MpolsnodulesMG_FD_207736 | JGI IMG/M metagenome (GOLD analysis project Ga0315913, IMG submission 207736) | Medicago polymorpha root nodule microbial communities from Los Angeles, California, United States - small nodules | ecosystem: Host-associated > Plants > Roots > Nodule | place: USA... | reverse complement strand
TTAAATAAATTAGAATAAAATGAACAAATAATTTAGCAAAATAAATAAATTAGAATAAAGTGAACAAATAAATTAGAATGAAGTGAATAAAATAAATTAGAATAAAGTAAATAAAATAGTTTGAAAATAGTAAATAAATTAAAAAAAGTGAGTTAAGTAACTATGCGTGACTTAAGTCACGCAACTTAAGTCACTATGCGCGACTTAAATCACGCAACGTAACTAAATTGGCGCAATGTTTAACACTTGCGTTAGTTAACTAACGCAGGGGTAGTTTGGGTATTTCAGCTGGGCGCGAGCGAAACTTGCTGGTTGAAGAGCAGGAATCATAAACAATTGCATATTAGTGGAAGAAAATAAGATAGTAGAAAATAGTTTTTTTTTTATTTTTGAAAACTCGGTATCCGATCCAAGAACTGACTAATCCGAGGGGACCAATCCCACCGCTCAATTGCACGGGTCCTGTTTAAATCCAGAGCAAGCTCTGTATGGACTTAGCCCACCGAAATTGGCACCGAAGAGAATCGAACATGAGTAGAAAATAGTTATTGTTTCATTGATATTTTAAAAGTATATATGATTTGAGATATATAAATGTTAAAAATAAGTCCGTAAGAATCCATTTGAACTGGTTTGATGGTGTTAACTTGAAACTATACTCTTCAAGATCAAAGATTCGATTATCTCTTGTGCTGATTTTTTTTTGTGGCTGCTGGGATTTGAAGTTCAGGCCTTACATATATTATGCATTGTCCCTACCAATTAAGCTAAACTCACGAGGACTCTCTTATAATGATTTGAGTAAGTTAGTTTAGCTTCCTTTTATTTAAAAAAAAAAAAGAAGAATGAAAGATAATAGTACCTTTGTCAATAAAAGAAAAGGAGTGAAAAAGTACCTAACACTTTTGTCGCCTTTATTTATGTTATTAACTTTCTCAAGTTATAAAATGCCAAAGTAGGCTTGAATCATCATCCATGGATGCAATTGTGGTAAAGTTTGTACTTAAATGAGTAAGGCTAACATTAGAGACCAAAATGCAGTACACGGTTCATGTGACAAAAGTCTTTGTTTAATTAATAAATTAATGAAAGCAAATCTAAGAAAGTGGAAAATGCAACATTTGAAGAAATAACATTCTACTAAAAGAAATCCAAAATCCACCCAACTTGTTTTTGTTTGGATGTATGATGAAGTAAACGTAAAGAAAGGTCCGCATACGACTCTATGGTCTTTCCCACCTGACTTGACTTGACCCAGTCGGAACCTGGTCAGTTTAGTGGAATAATAACTCCAAACATATATTTATTTAAAAAATAGTAATGAAATTGAGAAAGTGAAGTGTGGAACCGGGAAAAGGAGGAGTAACTAATACTAACAAAGACAGTCAAAAAGTTAAGAAGAGAACAAGATGTGAATGTGAATGGCAATGCATGTGAAGAAAAGAAGTATAGTAAGTGTGAAGTCACAGAAATAAAAGCTCACTAGTACTACTAGTATTAATGAGTAATGACCAACCAATGAGACAGATACAAATACTGACACAGACACAGACAGACACCACCGCTTCATACAAAATTACAACTCCTCTCTCTCCTATTGCATTGCAAACCATGAGAGTACTTGTTATCTTCTTATTGCATTTGTATTCTGTTTGTGTTTGTGTTTGTGCACTCAACTCAGATGGGGTAGCACTCTTGTCATTCATGTCCCACTGGACATCAGTTCCTCCTTCCATAAACTCAACATGGATTCCATCTCATTCAACACCATGCTCATGGAAGGGTGTCAAATGCAACCCTTCCACTCACCGTGTGGTTTCTCTCAACCTTTCCTATTGTGAGATTCATGCTCCACTATCACCTGAAATTGCTAATTGCACACACCTCAACTACTTAGACCTTACTTCTAACTACTTTACCGGCCAAATACCTCACTCATTCGCTAATCTCCACAAACTCACCTATCTCAGCCTTTCTGTTAATCTACTCACTGGTCCATTTCCCCATTTCTTGACTCAAATTCACCTTCTTGATCTCTCTTATAACCAACTCACTGGTTCCATTCCAACTACTATTGCCAACATCACTCAACTTCGCTACTTGTATCTCGAAACTAACAAATTCTATGGTATAATTCCATCATCCATTGGAAACTGTACTCAACTGGAAGAATTGTATTTCAATGGAAATCAGTTTCAGGGTGTCATCCCCCACACTCTAAATCATCTTCTCCGTTTAAATGTTGCCTCCAATAAACTAACAGGTATCATTCCATTAGGTTCTTCCGGTTGTCAAAATTTACTGTTTTTGGATATTTCATTCAATGCTTTTAGTGGAGGCATCCCCTCAGCCATTGGGAATTGTACTGCTTTATCACAGTTTGCTGCTGTTGAGTCTAACTTGGTTGGAACTATTCCATCCTCCATCGGTCTGCTCACCAACCTTAACCGTCTACGCCTTTCTCAGAACCATCTGTCAGGTAAAATACCTCCTGAAATCGGTAACTGCATGTCTTTGAATGAATTGCAATTGTATTCCAATCGACTTGAGGGAAACATTCCAAGTGAATTAGGAAAGCTGAGTAAATTGCAGGACCTTGAATTGTTTTCCAATCAATTGAGTGGTGAAATTCCACTTGCCATATGGAAGATTCAAAGTCTTGAGTATCTGCTTGTTTACAATAACAGTCTTTCCGGTGAACTTCCTGTGGAGATGACAGAGCTCAAGAACCTCAAAAACATCTCATTGTTTAACAACATGTTCTCTGGAGTCATACCTCAAAGCTTGGGATTCAATAGCAGTTTGTTGCAATTAGACTTTATAAATAATAGGTTCACTGGCAACCTCCCACCCAATCTTTGTTTTCGCAAAAAGCTAAGCGTTTTGAATATGGGCATCAATCAACTTCAAGGTAGCATACCTCTTGATGTTGGAAGATGCACAACTCTAAGAAGGGTCATTCTCAAACAAAACAACTTTACTGGGCCTCTTCCTGATTTCGAAACCAATCCCAATCTGTTATTCATGGAGATCAGCAGCAACAAAATCAACGGAACAATTCCATCAAGTTTAGGAAACTGCACAAATCTAACATATTTAATTTTGTCAAGGAACAAATTTAGTGGGCGTATACCACTAGATTTAGGAAACCTTGTGAATCTTCAGACTTTGATTCTTGATCACAACAACTTAGAAGGACCTTTGCCATTTCAGCTGTCAAATTGTACTAAAATGGACAAGTTTGATGTGGGATTTAACTTCTTAAATGGTTCATTGCCATCAAGTTTGCAGAGGTGGACAAAGCTAAACACATTAATTTTGACTGAGAATCATTTTAGTGGCGGCATTCCAGATTTCTTGTCGGCATTCAAAGATCTTTCTGAACTACGGCTTGGTGGCAATATGTTTGGTGGGAGAATTCCTAGATCGGTTGGGGCATTGCAGAATTTGATCTATGGTTTGAATCTAAGTTCTAATGGGCTGATAGGCGACATTCCTGTGGAAATCGGAAAACTGAAAACTTTGCAATTGCTGGATCTATCTCAGAACAATTTGACAGGAAGCATACAGGTTCTTGATGACCTCCCTTCATTGGTTGAAATCAATATTTCATACAATTCTTTTCAGGGTCCTGTTCCGAAGATGCTAATGAAGCTGCTCAATTCTTCCCTGTCATCATTTTTGGGGAATCCTGGGCTATGTATCAGTTGTTCACCATCCGATGGCTTGGTTTGCTCCAAAATCGGATATCTAAAACCATGTGATAACAAAACAGTTAATCACAAAGGCCTCAATAAAATTGCAATTGTGATGATAGCTCTAGGATCCTCAATATCTGTTGTTTTGCTTCTTCTGGGATTAGTTTATATCTTTTCTTATGGCAGAAAATCTAAGCAGCAAGTCCATTTCACTGATAATGGAGGTCCTTCGTACCTTCTTAACGAAGTCATGGAGGCTACATCGAACCTAAGTGATCGGTATATTATTGGAAGAGGAGCCCATGGAGTTGTTTATAAAGCCCTTGTAAGTCAAGACAAAGCGTTTGCTGTAAAGAAGCTGGCATTTGCTGCCAGCACAGGTAAGAACATGAGCATGGTCAGAGAAATTCAAACCCTTGGACAGATTAGGCATAGAAATCTTGTCAAATTGGAAAACTTTTGGTTGAGACAAGATTATGGTCTTATTCTGTATAGCTACATGCCAAATGGAAGCCTTTATGATGTATTGCATGAAAACAAACCAGCACCGTCCTTAGAATGGAATGTACGATATAAGATAGCCGTTGGAATTGCGCACGGCTTAGCATACCTCCATTATGACTGTGATCCTCCCATAGTGCACCGAGACATCAAACCAAACAACATACTTCTAGACTCTGATATGGAGCCTCACATTGCCGACTTTGGTATTGCCAAACTTCTGGACCAGTCTTCTACATCAAACCCTTCCTTATCTGTGCCGGGCACAATTGGTTATATTGCACCAGGTAACTAACTATTGATTGAATGTTTCTTTTCTTTTCAAAATTCTCATATGGATGATTAACATGTTTGTGTTGGCTTGTGACAGAGAATGCTTATACAACAGTAAATAGTAGGGAGTGTGATGTGTACAGCTATGGAGTAGTTTTGCTTGAGCTGATAACCAGAAAGAAGGTAGCAGATCCGTCATTTATGGAGGGTACTGATTTAGTAGGTTGGGTTAGATTGATGTGGAGTGAAACAGGAGAAATTAATCAAATTGTTGATTCAAGCCTTGCAAATGAATTTCTAGATACCAATATAATGGAAAATGTTACTAAAGTGCTTATGCTGGCTTTTAGATGTACTGAGAAGGATCCACGCAAGAGGCCAACAATGACAGATGTTACCAAGCAATTATCAGATTCCAATCCACAGAAAATAAGTAAGAAGGGCTAGTTTTTCAAAACATATATAATTTGTATCTATGATCATGATATTGATAGGGATAGTCCTTTTGTTGTATGCACTGCACTCCAAATTTTGTTGGGTAGCCCTTTATCTGGTGAATACTATCATAATACTAGCTGTTGTTGAAACAATGTTATGATCTTAAGTTGAGATAACCTTTATTTATGTAGCATTATCATTAGAAACTGCAGATATGTTATGATCTTAAGTTGAGATAACCTTTATTTAATTATACTAGCTCTTGTTGTAAATCCAAATCAGCATCGCCCGTAAAAGTGATATTGCTCATGCTAATTAATTCCTTAAACTTGTAAATTTATAAACATGTTTGTCAATTAAATAATCGAATAAAAGTATGAGACGTCATACACAGTTGTTGTTGTTTAGTAAATTGTGTTTTAAGTCTAATGTATTACGAATACTATATTTGTATTGCTAAATTGCAGAAATAGTTACCTTATTTGAACACACAAAATGCAATACTATATCAACCATCGTACAAAATACACTCCGGATCTAATTAATTTTCAAATTAAGGCGAGAGAAAATAACAATGTTTACGCTGTGGAATGTCAAATTGTGTTTCCACAAAACATTTCTCGTGGAGTCCGTTAACTAGGATGAATTTGACCAGACATGGAAACTCATTTCTTAATGTATGGAGACACCAATCGCACAACAAATGGTATGGAAACCCATTTGATTCAGAAAAAACATAACAATTCAAATTTTAACTATTGGAATTTTGACTACGATCCACTCCACCCTACCCAAAAAAAGGGGGAAAAGTGGTAAATGCATTTCAGAACTTGTAAAAAATTTATATGATTGTATATATGTTGAATATCCAGTATATTACAGTCTAAAAGTGACATGATTGCTATATGTTGAATATCCAGTATGTTACAAGTTCTAGAAAGAAGACTCAGCTTGGCGATATGTATGGTCTTGTCAGTCGTTAGTTAGCTTACTATGATGAATTGCAGGTTATAAGTTCGGCAACTCATTATGCAGTACGAGACTTCTTCAAGCGCCTAAACGCCCTCAAGATGGATCGTGACATTGGTGTTTTGGGAACTGGAATTAATTTTCCAATAACCGCAAGTGGCCAGCTGTTGGAAGGAAAAATCAGCCGGTTAGTACCATCATATGAAGCTAAGATATATTGAGAGGGAAGAATGACTATCAATTTGTGATTGTAAAATGATTATCAATATGAATAATCAACCTTCTACAGTTGAGTGTACTAACCTGACCAGCCCAATACCAACACAAGCAAGCCACTGCTGCCAATTCAGCCTCACTGTTGTTGCAAACTTCCCAAGGAACTCGATGATGATTATCTATCAATTTAACAGAGACAAAGATGCATTCAAAATGTTGCCAACTAAGAAAATAAATAAAATAATGAATGATATGCCTATTCACCTGAAGTACAAAAGTCACTCCCACAATTCCGACGAAGAGACGGTTCTGAGTCACTCCCTTGAAAACATTCATCCCTTCTGGTTTTCGAGCATTGAATTCATTGAATATCTGTCAGTTGAAACATTATAAAACTGTTAAATAAGTTTCTTGCAATTGTATAGGGCGAGAATACCACTTGATGATTCCAAGCCTTTATTAGATATCTAATAGTGGAATAGAATGAAATGGAATAAAGTTACCATTTCATTTGTTGGATATTTTTGTGAAAGAATATAGAAAGAAAAAAAAAAACGACTCCACCCCTTTCATTCAAATTTAGGAGGACAATGGATAAAATGATATGTAATACAATCCATAATGTTCCATTTCACTCTTTTTAAACGATCCAAACAATGGAACATACTATGATTACATTTCATTTATTTTTACCAATCCAAACATAGGATAAGAGAGTCTGGTAGATGAGAGAATGAAGAGGGGTTTAATCCATAAATCCCTGAGAAACCCAATTACACAATAATAAGCAAGGGCATGACCAAATATCTCAAATTTTCATTAACATGTACTAACTTGGCACATGACGAATGTGTTGAAAATTATAGTATTCTTCAATTCTAAGGCACGTTCCTTAGATTCTTCATGTAGAATACTTTCACCAGCAAAGTTAAGAACAAGAAGAACAGTCACTTGATAAATAGCCTGCAATGCCAAATTGATTATCGTTAATTAGTAGGATCTTCAGTTTCTTCTACTTCCAATTCACTAATGATTTTAAAAGGTGTCCGAGGAATAAAATATATTTTACCTGTACGAGCAAGTTCCTCCACATGATATTTGTAATTAGAGGTTCCCTGCAAGCCAAACGTAAGATCATACTAAAATTGCGCAAACAAAGGTTAATTCAAAGCCCAAATCAACTATAAGCTCAGTCAGTAGTGCCTCTATTATATAGAAAATGCTATCATTTTAAATTCAGTCGATTGAATAAACGTAAAAATGGAGGGAGTTTCACAATAAACATGAGGAAAAACAATTCAATTTACTCAAAAATAAAGATGGAGACACAAGGGTGCACGGTGTAAACTCAGATTATCACATGCTTTATTGGTATGATGAAGAACAGTGAGTTCCTTTCTTCTCACTCATTATCATGCTTTTTGGAAATAAAGAGTTCAGGGATTCATGAAGAATGGCCAAATTTTCTGTGATGTATTTCATTGGACCGTTACATGCGTTCTCTGTACATACTTTGTCACTATCAATACTATTTTATGGGGAAGAAAGATTGTTTCATTGCATTCTCTGTGAAAAACTCATATAATGTTTAATAGAGCGAGCAACAAGTGATAGATTTGTGTGTTTTCTTTTATGTGCTAGCCAGCACCGTGCAGGTTCAAGAGTACTAACTATTAAGCTTAAGCTGCAAATATAGTGAGGAAGCCAATCAATCCAAACCTTCGGCCAACTGGTGATCTGTGCATAAGGCTGTCAGTTGGAGGTTCAGTAGCCAGAGCAAGAGCCCCAAGTGTGTCCATAATAAGGTTGACCCACAGAAGCTGTACCAAGAACATGTACATCAGATGTGACTCTTATTCTTAGTTTGAATCATACACACAACAAAGCTCAACAAAAGAGGGTGAGGTACCTGTACTGCGGTTAAAGGAACACCACCAGAAGATATAGCTGCCACAACATTGATAGTAAGAGCAGCAACATTTACAGTGAGCTGGAACTGAATAAATTTCTGAATATTTGCATAAACAGAACGTCCCCAGCGAACAACCTATACAGAGTGAACGGCACATTTTAGACAATGAATAAAGTACATATGACTCCCCATTTTTATCTGTTTAAAAATAAAAATGGCACGCCTGTGTCACTTTTTGGTGCTCTAGGTCCATTGATCCAAGTACACAACTACAACTTCGTTTGTCTCATATTAAGTGTCTTTTAAAGTAATGTACACTTCTTAAGAAAATCATTGAGTGTGCTAAAATGAGTTTTTTTTTTTAACTAAAGTACCCTTGTTATATATACTAGTAAAAGTTAGTGGAGTAGCTGTGTGGATTGGGGTGCAATAAAAAAGGTAAATTAGTGGATAAAAAAAATTAATGCTTATAGTGATGCTAACTATGCAGGGTTGATTTTTGTTGATAGGAGATCCACTAAAAGGTACTAGTACTACCCATTTCTATGAGGAAACTTTGTGAATTGAAGTAGTAAAAGACAAAATGCAGTATCACGTTCTAGTACTAAAGCTGAATTTTGAGTCATAGTACACAGCATTTGTGAATTACTTAAGCTTAGAATTATTTAAGAAGACTTGAAAATCAAATGGTAAAGACCTATGAAGCTCTACTGTGATAACAAGTCAGCAATCAATATAGGACATAATCCAGTTCAGCATGATCAAACTAAGCATATCAAGGTTGATAGACACTTCATAAAGGAGAAGCTCGATAGTGGGCTGATTTGCACTCTATGTGTGCTCACAAGGTCAACTTGAAGATATTCTCACCAAACGAGCGAGTAGCTCAAATTTTTAAAACACATATTCACTCAACTTAAACGGTAGTTTTGTAAATAGCAAGATTTATGTATGTTTCCCATTAGAAATAGGAGCACTTTAAGTCTTAGGTTCATCTATGTTAGATTCATGTACTTGGGGAGTTCAGGAAGTTGCACTTGTAATTATTTCTTCTTATAAACATAACATGTAATTAATCATGAAGTGTATATAAATATCATGGTTACTGAGTTTCTTTACTCACTCAAACATAATCAGAAAAATCTGTTTTCTTATTTTTCCTAATTAACATAGAAGTAAAGGTAAAGAAACAACTGCATAATAAATCCATATGACGTTTTACTTGTGCATATGAAGTGGCGTACCAATCACAGACACAAAAGAAAAAAATTACTTTACTACTGCTGCTAAACCGAATTATTCATTACCTTCACTACTGATGCAAAGTTATCATCCAGGATTATAATATCTGAGCTTTCTTTTGCAACTTCAGTTCCTTGGATGCCCATAGAAAGACCAATATCTGCCTAAAATGCAAAATAGTAAAACAAGATATAAACTTTTTTTTTTTTGAACAAGATATCAACTATAATAAGAACAATAGTATCATTGTAGATATTTTAATTTGTGAGCCCATTTTAATTAATTTGATGATTTGTATTTTAGCATGTCTACATATATTTTAATTTGAATGCAGCGGTGTGTTTTTTTAGGTGAACCGTAAATTATCTAGAAGATAGATCTCTTAACTGTCTGTCAACTGTGTCGAATCTTGCTAGTATATGATATTCTTCGTAATAAAATTTCGCTACTATAGTTTATATTGTAGTATGAATTTATAATTTATACATTTTTTGAAATAAGATAAGGCGAAATCTCCTCATCAAGTGTATGACTTGGTCGACCTTTATAATAGAAATAGTTGTCTATCTCTTTATGACCATACACTATGAGATAAATATCTCTTCAAAACCAATGTCTTTATTTTCCTTACATCATTTGAATAATTGAAGCCTTATATCCCGATCTCGAGCTACTCTCTTTAGCTTTGAGTCATCACACCCAATTGTTTTTCAAGGCTTGTTTCCTTTTTAGTAGCTCAATGAGATTATATGTATGATTCTTATGCAAAATATTGCATCTCCTCTTGCATAGTGTTCACTCATTCTTTCATATCATTGTTAGCCGTAGCTTCTACATAGCTTTGAGGTTCTCTTATTCTTTAAGTGTTGCATATTCATTGAAAAATATTTAGTAGATGGTTGTCTCTGTCTGGTTTACCATTGTAGTTGAGGTTAACTAATATGATTTTCCATAATAGTTGTGTATTATTAGTCTTTGATGATTCCTATACCAAACTACTCAAAATTGTGTTTGAACACATCATTGGCTTCAGTATGATTTCTCTTGACAGATTGCCCCCCTAAATCATCATGGCGTACCATAGGGGACGACTTCTGATTACAACTACTGTTTGACCTTTGACTAAGTTTTCTCATACTGTTTAGAATATTTAGCTGCCTGATCCTAAAAAATATAACATCTCTACTTCTAAAAACCTTCTTCTTCACAACAAGGTCCCAAATCGCTAATCAAACTTGTACCTTTGAGATCCAAGATAAATCCACTTTTTGGTCTCTGCATCGAACATAAATTATTCATAAAATGGAGGTACTTTTTCTTTACAAGGCGTTATCAGTTTTCATTTTCTTTCATATTTCCATTGGTGTTTGAGTCATAATTCCAAGTTTGAGTCACCATGTACAACATTAGCCTCACCTTTGCATTATGCATTATCTGTCGAGTAATGGGCCAAGCAACAAACAATAGAGACTGAACATAGCACCATATTCTTAACAAAATCGATATGGCTTTTCTATATATGCATGTTTCTAATTCTATCATCTTCACTTAGCTTATTTTGAGCTAATGTGTACTTTTTCATCACTCACACTTGACAGACAGTTAGGCTTCCCCCTAGGTTGAAGTCTGAGTACTATGCTTTATCTCCAAAAATTGGGTCAATACTCAATATCTCTCCCTCAGGGTAAAATGTGTTCGAGTACTCAACTTCATCACTAGATACCCAGCAGTTGGTTAAATATTGGATTTAAGAATTAAAATTGAATAAAATTCAAATATAATCTTAAAAACATTGTATTTTTAACCATCAAAAACTTAATCAAGTCAAAAAATAAATTAACAAAAATTCATTGAAAAAATTGTAATATTTCTTTACACTAGTATCAAGTAACATATTTATTCTTTGGAGTTTTCAATCTGAATACTGTACATCCAAGAAATATACAGACCTCATGAAGAGCAGGGGCATCATTAGTGCCATCTCCTGTGACGGCAACAACTTCACCTCCTTTTTTCAGTGCTTGCACGAGCAAAAGCTTGTCATTTGGAGATGATCTTCCCATCACCTATATATATTTTGCAAATAAAAAGTACAGACAATCAAACCCGAGGGATTAAATATATAGTATGGATCACTAGCTTGAACGGTATTCCTTTGTGTAGGATTAATTATTTAATGGATGAATAACACTCTCGGGTACATTCATCTTATGAGTATAACGAGAAATCAAAATGAAAGAATCATACATACAGTTATTTTCTTAGCAACTTGTTCCCTTTCCTTTTCAGAGAGTTCACGGAATGTCTTTCCTTCAATTATATTTGGCTCAACTGCATCTTCAACTGAAACCAGTATTCCGCACTCCAAAGATATTGCTTTTGCTGTTTGAAGATTATCCCCAGTAACCATGCGTACCTATGGGTTCACAGTTCACACACATACGATGTGTTGGGATCTCTTGATTTTAGATTTTTGAGAAATACTCATGCAAGTTATGAAGTCAAAGCCATGTTCTAACACTGTCCTTAATGATTTCAATGAAATGAAATCTAAATATGACGATATCTAGTTATTTGATTCGATCAATATGAAAACTTTACCTTAACACCAGCCTCAGTGCATAATCTCACAGCCTCTTTGACTCCAGGGCGACAAGGATCCTGGACATTCAGATGAAAGAATTTTAGAAGGAATATACAGGATTAATTTGAAAGCATAAAGACAAAGCGAGCTACAGAACATGATACTTAACAACAACATATTCTGTACTAAAGAATAATTTCAACCTCACAACTTTTGATATTAAAAACTATCTTAGTATCTACCTACTATAGCGATTGAGGACTAAATTGTTCATAAAGTTGCAAGTTATGGGGGAAACAAATTTGTAACACATTACAGGTGAAAGAAACTTGTGTTTTACCTTTATTCCAACAATAGCAAGCAAAACAAGCTCATGATCGGGTAAGGACCACTGGTCTAAATCCTCCTCCTTGGATGGAATTTTGTCCAATTCGTATGATCTGTATGCAATAGCAATACAACGCAAGCTCTGGGCAGCCATGTCATCAATTGCATTTCTGAAGAATGCCTGAAGATTATGAAATGAATATTACACATTTAGAAAAGTGCTGAAAATATTATGAACTGCTATCAGTTGCTATATTTTAGGTACTGATATATAATTGCATACAATCAGAGTAACTTGACACAACACTATAACCTCATTGATATTAATAAAGTTGTTAGGTTGTAGCCTTGCGTGTCGGCGTTTAAATTTGGGTTAGCTATCAACCAAAATAAAATGTTTTTCATATTTCCATTTTGTTCGGTTCAATGATATTAATTCCCTCAAACTTTCTATGACTTGAAGCTGCTATTCCTAACCTTCTCTTCTTCAATAGATTGTCGTTGACCATTTGAATCAAGATATTGGGTACATGTTCCTAGAACTATCTCAGCAGCTCCTTTCCAATGTATATGCACTTCAGAGTCCGCCTGCCAAGATACAACAAACATTTCTGATTAGCACATGAAAGTCGATGGAGACAACATCTAAGTGATATATCAATATATATATGATTCCATAAATAGTAACCAAAAAAAATGCAGGTGTGCAGACTAAATAGGTTCAAAAGTGAGAGCAAAAATATCAAAAGCACAAAGCGATGGATATTTATGTCTGATAAATATTATAGAATACATTAAATCAAAGGATGAGTTGGTAAACAATTTTATCAAGTGATTACCAGTTTCACAGCAACACCACCTCGCTTTTTCTCAGAATTAAAGGGGAAGACATGGAGAATCTTTGATCTTGATCTGACAAGTTCAAAATTCATTCCCAACTGCCACGAGAATTCAATAAGTTTAACTTCAAATCAATACGTTAATCAAGGAATAGAGAAGAAAATAAAAAAGAAATAAATGAAAAAAACGGGGAGGGTACCTTCACTGCCCAAGATAGAATTGCCTTCTCTGTAGGAGATCCTGAAATCTCTGTCTCTCCACCATCCTGCCAAAGCAAGTACACTACAGTCATAGATAGCAATGCTAATAATTCTATGATGCAAATATTCATGAAATAAGAATCATAATAATCAAGATTCTCAAATAATAAATCCAACCGACCAAAAGAAACTGTTAGTGTTGGACTACAACGAGATCCTTAATTGGGGTAATCAAGTGCCAAATATCACAACATAATAGTTGTTAAAATTAAGTACAAAGGCAAGACATACCTTAGGAACGAAAATATTGCCTGTTGTATTTTGTGCTATGCCTTCATTTATCAGAGATAAAACTTCTGGATGCAATTTTGACAAGTCATCTGGTGGATTTAATTTCTCCCTCCCACCAGCATATGCCTCAACTACAGTCATCTACAATTCAAAGATATAAGCCATTGTCACATCCTGATAATTCAAGGATTCTAAATAAATAAAAGAAAGAATGCATACAGCAAGGACCATGGAGTTTGGCAGAATAAACAAATAGCTTGTAAGCCTATTAGATATATTAAGCATGTAACAAAATTCTGGACATTGTTATACTTATGTGTTTGCACCTCTAATGTAACCAAATGAAAAATTGAATTCATTCATTGACCAGCAGATCTGTGAGGAGTTCCTTATCTTTCTTTCCATATCATATTTAAATAAATTAGGTTTTTAAATTGAGCCTAACTCTTTATAAACGCATTTCAGGCCTTATCTTTATTCTATGTGGGACTTGAGTTTTCCCCAATAAAATACATAATGTATGCTTCTCCCGACCATATAGAAGCCCGAAAAATGCCAACATAAATGAAACACAAACGATCGGATGGTATTAATCTTTGCAGTTATACAGTGTTTAAATTTTCGGAAATCTAAAATTTGTTTGCTCAACAAAAACATAAATGGACCACATGTAAGCTGAAAATTCTAGAGAGAAGAGATTACCAATCTATAATGAATCTGTTGAAAATATATTCTGATATATGTACTTATTGTATAGGCATATCATATCAAGTAAATAGGGATAGAATCGCCTATATTTATATTTGTAATTTTTGCTTTGAGCCTATAAAAAAAAAGACTTCGCTGTGTAGTTCAGACACAGGGTTTAACCATATGTCTGTCTCATTTTCACTCTATTTCAACAAAATCCAATACCAATTTGAGCTGCATCAATTAAATAACTCAAAGCATTTGTTCACAAGCAAAAATCTAAATTATGGCCCGAGTCCTCTTGGACTATCCAATCCTCCGATCACAGAACCCACCTGGTTTAAGGTCAAAGTTCCAGTTTTATCACTGCAAATTGTCGTAGCAGAGCCCATGGTTTCGCAGGCTGATAGCCTTCGCACCTGTATCATTGTTAGGAAATGTTTTAACGCTAAATATCGCAAATTGTTACAAAAATTACAAGAGTATTGGAGAAAATAAGATACTTACCAAAGCTTTGTCTGCCATCATCTTCCGCATCGAGTATGCCAGGCTGTCATTAAAGTTGATGAGATTGTAAATTACAGAGATTAGAATAAACGTCAGCCAGGTTAGTTTTTGGCTACATCTTGCATTGTGCAACGAAATAAACTAGCAACATGTACTCACGTTAAGGTAACTGCTAAAGGTAAACCTTCTGGCACTGCGACAACCACAATTGTTACCTGCACGACTCTATTTAGTTGAGAAAAACTATTACAAAAAATTAAAGAAAAAAATAATGTATTTAACATTAGTTATAAATCACACTTACAGCAATGGTAAAAATTGCGATGAACCCTTCTACAACTTTGTCGATCTTAGTCACCTTATAAACAAATTGCACTTTTCCATCTGAACCCGTTGTATGGCCAGAAAAGTATCTAACATTCCAAAATCATCACACAGCTGATCAAAGTTGTCATCGAGCTTGCATCAATAAGTTAGTACATCGAAAAGATCAATCTATGTTTACCTTCCCAAGAGAATTACAAGAACAGCTATGGCTACAGTAAGCCCAACAATACCAACAAAAGTTGCTACTCCATTCAATCGTACCTATTACATACCAACAAAAACAAGTTTAACATATAGGTGATGTAGGTTTCTTTCAGTACAGCCAAAGCAACAGCTTTTATCCTTATTTGTTTTGTATAGGGCAGGGGAAACCTGTAGTGGAGTCTCTTCTCCAGTGTCCTCTGAGATAGTTGCCATCAACAATCCCCACTCAGTATTTATACCAACACTAGTTACCTACAGATGGAAGCATAAAAGTGTCAAGGTATAAGAATTGTAAAAGAATTTTGTGCTTGTGCTTAAATACCATAAAAACATAACAACAAAGTCTTTTTCTGCCAATTAAGAGTAAGTCACATAAATCAAATGATGCCATGTAGTAAGTCATGTTTAAAGATAAACTTCTAAAGAAAATATTAGCATTCATGTAGCTAAAGAACAAAATGCGCGGCAACAAACTTTATAAGTCAGAAACCTGTCGCACTATAGTTATTCAAATACTGAAAATAATCATGCCTTTACTCATCAAATAACAAGTAGACTAGCAGAAAGAATATAATTTCATATTATACCAGCATAGAACCAACTCCATCTGCTACTTTGCAGCCTGACATAAAAAATGGTGCTCTGTGATCCTTGTGAACCTACAGAAGTCTCGATGCTTAAAACTCAATAAGGATTAAAAACTAGTAATTAAGTCAATAGAAGATACGAGCAACATACAATCTTGCTTTCACCAGTCATGCTGGATTCATCAATGGCAAGTGAGTGACCAGTAATTAAAACTCCGTCAGCAGGAACCTGAGATATCAATAGAGTAATTAATGTAGAACAAAAATAATTCAATTACCAGATGAAAAAAACTAAGATTTACACAAATTCACCTGATCTCCTATTTTAAGGGGCAGTACATCACCAACGACAATTTCAAATATCGATATTTTTATTGTTCTGCCACCTCTTATGGCCTGTAGCAAGTTTATGAGTACATGATCGATCAGTTCAACTTCCACGTGATGTTATTTTTTAATAATATAATAATTTTACACACCTCCAATTGTATGTTTTGTTTTTCTGCATTCAAGTTCTGAAACTGAAGAGATTGCCGATAATCACTGACAGCTGACAGACAAAAGTAGCAACATAAAGTTAATATAAATAAATTAAGAACCTTCCAAACCTCTTCCTTAGGGATTTTAATATTCTTTATAAATAAATCATACCAATCATAAAGTTGTTTCATACTTGTCCCTTTTAATTGTTTACACACTATCGAATTAAAAGATGTGATTAAAAGTATGACGCGATTCACTCAAGTGATACATTTAAAATGTCTTACATTCGTAAATTATTTGATGCATGAGGTTAAATATAACATAAGTTGTTAGGGGAAGGGAAAGGTGATTTTGACTTCTATAGAAGTGGAAGTAAAAAGTTTATCAAGAGAACATTGATTAATAAAAACATTGTTTCTTTTATAACGGTAATGGTTCATGCAAGACACCAACCAAATGTTGGTCAGGATTAAATACATATATATATATATATATATATATATATATATATATATATATATATATGTCCTATTAGATAAACAGTTAAATTAAGCATTTATAGCATAAACAATTATCACATAAGTGCTTATGTATAAAATCTTTTCATAACAAAAGATAAAACAAAGTGAAACTGTTTTCATATAAACTATAAGCTATTTTCGTACATAAGCTTATGAAAATAAACTGAAAAACAGCAGCACATGGACGTGTCATAAGTTGTTTCCAGAAGCTCTCTCTAACAATCGATCTTACATGTACTTATGTTAGTAGATAAGCTCAAATAAGTTAATCCAAACTCATCCTTAATGTCAGTCATATTAACCATTTAACCCCAAAAGAGGGAGCTTACATCCTTTTAATACAACGGTGACAACAATATTTGTAATTAAACCTAAAGCAATATCCAATCCCCTCGTAAGTACCCTAATCCAAGTAACTAAGGCTCTGTTTGGTAAAATAAAATAACGGATAGCTGATAAGCCAACTTATAGCGGATGACTTATAAGCTAGCTTATAGCTGATAGTGACTAAGCTAGCTAATTGAATTTATAGTGTTTGGTAAAATTAGCGGTTGAAGTAACTTATAAATATGAAATTACATTAAAAAATGTGCATTTAATTAATATTTATTTTTTCAATTAAGATTCAGGATTAAAATGAAGATAAAAGGTGATAATCTGTAAGCTTTAAGCTATTAGCTGATTGAATTAGCTTATTAAAAAAGCTATAAACTCATGGAAATAAGCTATAAGTTCGTCTAAAAATGAAAGTTACCAAACGGGTCTTTTATAATCATACGAGCTTCATAAACTATAAGCTATAAGCCATGAGCTCAATTTTATGTCTTACCAAACAGACACTAAGTAAATTTTTACAGTTCACAAAGTACTAATTTATTTCCATCAATTATTCTTCATTTCACAAAATTCAAAAACAAATTTAACAAGAATCAAACAAATCAAATGCAAATAATAAGCAATAAAACAATTAAATACAAATACTAGTAATAAACAAAAACGCAACGTTTCAAGCACAAAATCAGCATAGAGAGAAGGGAGTCTCACAGAAAGAGGATTGAGCTGGAAGATAAACTTCATGGTGAGAAGAACCATACGCAACACTGATGTTGATCATGGGTCCATCGGTATGATCATCGTCAACTGATTCGCGTCTCTGTACGAACATACCGCCGGGACGCATCTCCCAATCGATATCCGCCTCATTCGGCGGCGAGACTCCGGCAGAATAAGCGGTGCTGTTCATCGGAAATCAAAACGCGAGTAATTGGTGCGTTCTGATAAACGGGGAAAGAGAAGAGAAGAGAAGAGAATCACTCAAACTGTTGCTCCTCTCGTCATCTCATACTTTCTTTCACTTCATTTTCCCTTCTTTCTTTATTTTTTTAATTTAAATTCCTCTCCAAAAAATAAATCATTAATGTATTTTTTTTTCTTAAAAAGAAAAATTAGTGTTTATGTTTTTATTCTCTTTCTCGTGTCATTGATGATGAATAATTTTGTAAAATCACGCATAATTCCTCTTTTAATACAAAACTAACTACATTATTTAATATCTTTGAAAATGAACAAGTAACTTATATATAATAAAATAATGAAGAATGTAACCAAAAAAGTAAAATAAAAAAAACAACGAAGAAGAAAACCGTAAATGATTAAATAAGTTTTTTTAAAAAATAAAATGATTAAATAAGTTTCTAGTATCTCTAAAATTTCAAAATTTTATTATTGGTTCCTATGAAAAAAGTTGAACTTTGTAGTCTATCAAAATATCTCCATCATCATCTACGTATTGTCCCTACATTGTAGAATCAATAGCTTGTTAACTACATAAATCTTTATTATACTATCATATGAGTTAGGATGCTCGTGACAACAACTCAGTTTTTCCTTTCTCCTTCCACATCCAAACGCAACTGATGCGAAGTATCTGTTCGCGAAGATGGCGCGAACAGCAGAATCTTTGTCGCATCACCACCTCCTTTCCCCTTTTGGGGCTATTAAAACAACAGTCGGTGAAAGCAACAACCGCGGTATGCTTCGTGCTTCTTAAAACTCCACGGCTAGTCATCCTCTATGTTAGATTTGGATGTTGGTTTGTCGAGTTATGTTGCTCGGTTTGAAAAGTTGTTGCTGCCTACCTCTTGCAGGTTTGTTTGATTGGGTATCTCAAAACCGGATCTATCAAAGATTCGGTGGATTCGTTTTAAAACGTGTTCCATGTGTTCACGTCTATGTTTGTTAGATTGAGAGAGATGTTGGAGTCGCCTCCTCCAGCGATGGTTACTAGTAGGTTATATGGTGCTCGGTTCGTTGGTTATGGGTTCTAAAAGGTGGCTCCAGCATGAGTTTTAACTAGAATCCATGTTTCGGATTTAATTGGTTGGCTCATGACTGGGGTTACGATTCCGCTACTAGCTAGTCGATGTACGTCGACCCCCACGCGTCCTTCTACTTTGGTTGTTTGTTGGTTTTGTTGTTTTGATGTTAGAGATTCGTAAGCTCTGCTTCTAGGTCGAGGGTTGTCTTAACACAACTTTTATGTTGCTCATAATTAGACTCAGATTGTTTGACCAGAAATGGTTGTGGAGACTTGCTGATGTTGGGTTGACTCAATGAGTGGTGGGTGGATCCGTTTTCGTGTTGGCAATCGGGTTCACTAACCATTATCAAAATTCGTGGTCGTTGCAACTCAAAAGATAAAGAAGTATCGTTAATTTCTTCAGCTCACTCATCGTCTTTTTTTGCAATTTGATTTCGGATTCGTAATCGGGTCTGCTAGATTGTGCTTGCGGTGTGTGGTTGTTTTGTATAGACTTAGATATGAGCTTTTTATTATTTTATCTTTACCATTTGGGTTGTTTTTTGCCACCGGATCAGGTTTTATGTCCCCCCAATTTTATATACTACCTTATTTTATTTATTCTACTTAGGGTGTTGCAATTCATTTGCGCCCCTTTTGCTTAAAAAAAAGGATCATCTCCATATGTAAAAATAAAGGGAGATTGTCATTAAAAAAGATATACACACAAAATCTAAATTGTGGGTTCTAGAAACAAATGGGTCTCACCATCATTAATCATTTTTAAATTTTATTGTGTCTATATCTCTTCAAATGAAAAAAATGGAAGAGATCCAAAATAGAGGATCTTGATTCCTATAATATGGATTTTTTTTTATCATGTGGTACCGCCACATGGTCTTTTTCCTAACATGGAGTTGTATAAGAAATAATTGTTTTATATATTTATATTTAAATAAATTTTTTGTCTTGAAAAAATATATGATTTTTTAATGCAGTTTCTCCAAAAAATATCGTCCATGCAAAAAATTATTTTTGGTCTCCATAAAAAAAAACACATATTTTAGTCCTGCAAAACTGACCACTTTTAAATTAATCCCTACAAAAAAAAATTATTCAATTACAAAGGGAAGGAGACAGAAGAATTGGAGGGG
>Ga0315913_1002935_pt1 | contig 20263 bp, 8 predicted proteins | sample MpolsnodulesMG_FD_207736 | JGI IMG/M metagenome (GOLD analysis project Ga0315913, IMG submission 207736) | Medicago polymorpha root nodule microbial communities from Los Angeles, California, United States - small nodules | ecosystem: Host-associated > Plants > Roots > Nodule | place: USA... | reverse complement strand
AATGAGATTTTTTCTAAATTAATTAACAAGAATATTTATAACTAATACAATATGATATGATATGATGGCTTTTTAATTGCCAAATATGGCGGCTTAATTAAAGAAAAGCATTCAGAGATGAAGGTTTTCAAAGGAACAGGTAGATGGTATCGGATTCTTGAAAGACTTGTAGAAATATACAAAGTTCATTTACAACTTGCAATTCATGCACAATCACATCATGTTAGTTTCCTATGTAGGAGCTAGGAAACATGGTTCAATTTTTTTGTATGGGAATGTCATATTATTGTTAATTAATGTCTTTCTGGTGGAATACAACTCGCAATACTTCCATAATGTAAGTAGCACACATCATAACAAGTTACAAGTTCTTGACACCAAATATATGCAAAGGCGGAGTTCAAACCTCAAACACCTACTTATTCCCATTTAAAAATGATTTTCTTATGACTAATATACTTTACCATAAAAAGAGTTTGTTGTTGATATTAATTAATCTAAATATAAACAAACTGTAAAAAAATATTTGGTTCAAATTGAATTAAATACTTTTGACTTTTTGTTTAAATTCAAAACCCGAGGAAGCAGACACAAATCCACTATCATATTGGGGGCAATTGCCCCCACTAATGTTTAGGTTATATATGTTAAAAAATTTGATATTTTAATTACTACCTTCTCTTAAAATAATAGATTGTTCCAATGAATTGAAACTTTATAGCATAAAAAAAGTTTCTCTCATAAATTTTACATAATCAAATGTTCAAATGTATTTGAGATGAAATTTTGAATGATTTTTTCACATACATATAGAGAGAATTTTTAATAGTGTTGAAAATGAGCAAAATTCTACAATACTTTTTTTTAATATAAAGACACAAAAAAGAATATTAATTTGTAGAAGTTAAAGAATCTTTCATTTTTCTAAATATAATAATGTAGTGTTTATAATCTCAAGTATTTTTTCAATAACAATTATGTTATTATTTTATCACTTATTCAAAAAAAAATTGTATAAATATGTACTTATTATCTACTTACTATATATTAAATATTAATCCCTATGATTTTACCATTTTACCCCTATGAGGGGCATTTTTGTAATTTTCTACTAGGTGGGATATGGTTGCTGCTGCCTCACTATTATATGGGTGCATTTCCCATTTTGCCCCTCACAATTTTTTTAATTATTTTATAATTTTTATATTTTTAATAACTTTTAACTGTTTTCCAATTTTTATGTTTTTAACTATTTTTCAATTTTTTCTTCCAAATTCAGTTGCTTCTACATTGCTGTTGTGGGGGATTAAGATATCGTTTGACCCGACTTTTTTCCAACTTCTCTACATTTTTAAGGAGAAGTTAGGCCAAACACAGTATCAATTAAGTACTTACTAAAAAAAGTAATTTTTTTCAATGCATAAAATTGAATGAAATGAGCTTTGACCAAAAGTTGTTGAATGTTACTTTAAAAAATTCCTTCTCGACAATTTATTTCACAAACACCTCTTTTCAACTCACGTTGGGAACCTCTTCTTTTATTTTTTAATATTATATTTCAATATGTTTTTTTTTCTTCCATTTAACTTTTTTTTGAACCGTTCCATTTAATTTTATTATCTTTTTTCAAAGAAATTTCATTATCTTTTTATCACTTATATATTTAATTTCAATATTGTTTAATTATCACAACCTCACAAATACTTTTATTCACGCTGTCATTTAATGATACCGAATATTTTTATTTCCTTTCTTCAACCTCGCGAATATATACAACCTCGCGAATATTTTAAATACTTCATGTTTAACAGGTAACACAAAATCTTTGGCCGACTGAGCTCCAACTACATCTACACGATCAGTTGTATCTTCCTATAAATAAAAGTGATGAAATTATATTTAACAACAGCAACAACAAATTGAAAGAAGAATCAACAAGAGGGAGAAAGAAAAAGTCATACCAGATACCAAGGAATCTCTTTACTCGTGAACGACGTTAAAGCAGAATCTTTTAACCAGGAATCATTGTGTTTGTGTTTGAGAAAATGTTGTTCTACCTATTATAAAATTATACAGTGAGTTAGCATTGACTGTAAAGATTAGACATTATTATCATGATTTTAAGAATACTATATGTCCATATGTACCGCTTCTTCCACAATTACACCCTTTAAACCACTTAATTCACATTCAATTGTGCTTTCAGATGCAACTCTTCCAGAAATTGCAACGACCAATGCTGAATTTTGAGTATCTAGTAGTTGCTCTGCAACAACACAACTTGAATAACTACAAGTCTACTAGTACAAAGTAAAGCAATTCACTTATTCATTTATTTATAGTTAAGTGGAATGCAAAAATAAAAATAAAAATAAAAGGTTTTGATTCTATACACTATAGAAATAGGCATAAGTTTTGCATTAACAATAAGTACTTGTAGGACTACATATTAACACAATCTCCGATTTGCAAATGGACCTATTTACTCTGCGAAAACATTTTTTGATTTCATTTTAATTTGTTAATAAGAAGATGAGATAATTTTGAAGTGGGGGTGGATATTATGCAGAGGTTTTGCTTTGTAATTAACTTTGTAAAGTAACATACAAAGATTGTAATAAATAAACTAAAGTGAATAAATAATTACAGAAAAATAGCTTCTGACATAAAGCTCAGCAAAAACAACATGATCACATCGAATTATTGGCAAGCAATCCAAATAGTTATCTAAAGGCCTACTAGCACTTTTCAACAAAATGCTACCAAAACTTAGTCCTAGTAGCTACCAATCAAAAAAGAATAAAATCAAAGTACCAACAACAAGGCATCAATTGAATTAATTAAGCAACAGATTAAGTGGCCTTCATCATCATCGATTGATCACTGCTTTTCATTAACTGGTTTCAGTAAGAGTTTTTGTTTTAAATAGCAGTAGAAAATATCACTCGTTGATACTTCAAAAAAGAAATTGGTATATGCAGTGTGCAGATTCTTTCCAAAATTTCTTAGCTTAAATACCTAATCATATATGGCAACAAAAGCTAAAGAAAGTAGTACACTTGTTGTAACTGAACATGGGAGGGGTGGTTATCATGCAATTTTTGGTAGAGAATAGTTTAATTAGTTGAAGTTCTGTATTGGTGCACTAATAGTATATTTGCAAATTGAGCATGTTTATAATTGTCCAGGGGTTGCAGGTGCTCAAAATGTCTCGTGTTCAGTTCTAGGAGTGGAGGGCTTGTGTGGAGCAGTGGAGTTTAAGTCTTTATGTGCATTTGTCAATAAAATATGTTAACATATCTGACAGTAAGCGGAGACAACTGGTACAACAAATATGTGATATCTTGGTGTAAGAGGGATTATAGTGCAAAATATTGCAGTTCTGTCCTTGTGTTGGCTGGGGTATGGTTTTCATGGCATAAACGTGTTCGTGTCTGCAAAAAATTGGTCTGTCAATATCTAATTCATTTGGAGCGAACCAAACCAAATTGATTGGTGAAGGAGCTGGTGTATCTGGTTGTTGGCTTGGAAAGAGTTAACTCATAGATGTGTTGATGGATTTTTCTCATAAGGTGAAAGTGAAACTAACTCATCTCTTGGGAGTAAACAAGATACAAAACTAAATTGCTTTAGTCCTGAAGTAGCAGTTTGGAAGGCAGTTTACATGCTTGGTTGCTCACTAGCATGTATGCCCATCAATTGTGGCTGAGGCATCGGACTCAACCGTGTATCTTTAGTTTAGGTGGATGATATATGGCTGTTGTAGGGGCTGATTTTCTGCTGCATAATTTGCAGATTTTTCAGTAGTTAGTCAATTAAGCTTTGGCTCAATTATATTTTCTTATTTTCTTCAAACCTTTTGTTTATCTAAGTTTCTGGACAGTGAAAGTAATGTAATTATAACTGCCATAATAAGCATTTCATAGCCTCACACTTTCAGCAAGTATAACAAGAAAAAAACATTGCAATAGTATTAACTATATATGCTACTTTGAGTTTATGAAAAAGACACATACCTAGCTCCTTTAACTGATTGACCCGGGTCACAGATTTAAGAATTTCCACATCCCTGCCCACCAGTCATGAAAAAGACACATTCATAGTTCCTTTAACTTTTTTTAATAAGTCTTATGCATAGGTTATAATGTAGTCATGAAATAAGACCTTAGTTTCATTGAAGAAAAAACGACAGCAAAATACTTCTTACTTGCAAATGGTTATTCCAAGACAGTATAGAGCAATTCCACTAAAGTAACAACCAATTCCATCCCAAGGAATCATTATCATCCAGCTTCAATGCTGATCAATACTACTTCCAATCACCAACATGCAAAATCATTCCAAAACCATCAAAAAATATAAAATTAACCTCCCATTCCCACCCCCAAAATTAAAGTGAGAGAAAAACTTACAAGGGTTTGCAGCAGATATTGACGTGTTTGTTATGTTGCTACTCTCTGTGCATGTTGATTGAGCAAGAATGGTGTCATTTTCAAATGTAGGGTTTATACTTTCTTTTTGTTTGACAAAGGATAGGGTTTATACTTTTTTTTTTTGTTTTAAATAAAGCATAGGGTTTATACTTTTTTGTGTCCAGCGTTCGAACCGAGACTTAACTACATCGTCCTTATCAATTGAGTTAAGCTAAGCCAACAGAGACGCGTAGGGTTTATACTTGTTAACCAAGAATTATCATTTTTTTTATTTTTAATGAAATAATCAATCAATTATCAATTATATTACATTATTAATTATTTTAAGAGTGAAAATCCAAAAATCCCTCGCAAATTTTTCGTAGACCAATTCGGTCAGTGTATAAAAAATTCAAATTAGTCCATGGTATTTTCATATGTGACATATTAGTCCCTAACCCATTGTGTTAGAGGGACTAATTTGTCCCCAGTATAAAATTATCGTGAATTAATTTGAGTTTACTTTTTATCAAGAAGTGAATTGATCTGCGAAAAAATTGTGAAGAGTGATTTTGGTCTTCAATCTAATTTTAAAGTAAATTTTAACAAATACATAAAAAAAAATGTAAAATGGATTTAATATCTAGTTTTATCATACTTTTTAGAGTCTTACTAACCAGTGTCTTCAGAGCAATGGTTAAGGAAACTATAAGTAGAAATTTTTTCTTGAAAATATAAATTTTGACTTTTGATTAAGTAATAATTACACTACTTTTTAAATAAAAAGTTATTTGTTTCGGTTGTGTAATCAATACCCTGAGGGCACTGTTTAACATTCTCCTACTTTTTATGGACCTAAATTTGGTGCATGAAGTGAATCTACACATTCATAGGTTGGTGAGCGTCATACTTTCTACATGTGAAAGAGAATGATTGATTAAAAATGATAAAAACATATGAAAGATAAAAACAAACACATCAAATATCAATGACACTCTCCCTAAAAAAAAATCAATGACACTTAAATGAAATCCCTAACTTTTGACCCTTTTTTAAATCCTAAAATATGTTTTTTCAAGTATAAAATTATTTTGGCAAATAAAAAATTTGTCATTTAAGTTTGACAAAAATACCACCTTAGTCTTTAAGTATTTTAAGTTTCAAATAGATCTTTAAGTTTCTTTTAACTTGCTAATTCAATGCACATCTATGTAAAGTTTTTAAAGTTTTTCAGTATCAAATAAGTCCTTAAAACGGTAATAGGTTCTTTAAATTTTTTAAAGTTTCAAATAGATCATTTATGTTGTTAACTTAATGCACTCATTAAAAGTTTTTTAAGCTTTAAATAGGTCCTTCTTTAAAAAAAAAGATTTAAATAGGTCCTTAAAACGTTAATAAAGACTTATTTGAAACTTAAAAAACTTAAAAACTAACCCCATTTTTTTTGGATATTATTTTTGCATGTCACGGTAATAATCAATTAATTTTAAATCCGAAGCATATCCTTTTCAATTGGAAATATATATCCGTATTCGGAAAAATCGGAAAAAATCTTATATCTTGTTAAAAAAAATATGTAACAAAATAGCCTATAAATAAGAGAAGTACTCTTGAAAAATTTAAGCTCACAAATTCTCTAATTAAAAAAAAATAAAAATTAGGGTTAGCGATTTCTCACCTTTCGGCTTTTACCAATCACCATGTCTTCAGAAACTAAGAAGATGATCACTCTCAAGAGTTCCGACAACGAAACCTTTGAGGTTCCCGAGGCTGTGGCACTTGAATCGCAGACGATCAAGCACATGATCGAGGATGATTGTACCGACAACGGAATCCCAGTTCCTAACGTGACCGGTCATATATTGGCGAAGGTGATTGAATACTGTAAGAAGCATGTCGAGGCTGCCGCCGCCGCCGCGACGAGTTCTGATGGAAAAGGTTCAGAGGATGATCTTAAGAACTGGGATGCTGAATTCATGAAGCAGGTTGATCAGAGAACGCTTTTTGAGATCCTCCTTGCTTCAAACTACTTGGATATCAAGAACTTGAGGGATCTCTGCTCCCAGACTGTGGCTGACGATATCAAAGACAAGAAACTAGAGGAAATTCGCAATATATTTAACATCGTGAATGATTTCAGTCCAGAGGAAGAAGCAGAAGTTCGAAAGGAAAACGCATGGGCATTTGAGTAAATTAATGAATATTCATATTGCAATTTGGTTTCATTATCCTTTCTTTTATGTTTGTTTTTGTTTTCTCTATGTTTTGGATTATTTCTGTGGAGTATTATGTTTAAGATTATTTGTGTTGAGTGACTGCTCACTATCATTTACTAGAATCTGATTTGGTGATTTCCTTATGATTTTGCTTTACTAAATTTCTTTTTCAAACTATTATGGATTCCCTTATGTTTTTGCTCTTCTAAATTTCTTTTCCAAACTAGTATGGATCATTCATACGTGGTCCAACTAATACTTAGCATATTATTTAAAACTCCAACATATGCAATATGTTTGCTTTTGAATCATATCAATCAAATCACTATCTTTACCATAAATATGACATAGCTCATGATTTTTATTTTTTCCTTCTAAATACTCAATTTTTAAGTAATGTTCCATGGTGACCACTTACAAAGATGGTCCACCAAACAACTCATCTATCAACAACTTTTTCATATTGAGTTTCATGGACTACTCCTAGGTGGTGCCATATCATACTGTGACAAATTGTGCAACTCTTTAAGCAATCCTTGTTTATTTATATACACGGGGAGCGTATCCGGTGAGAACTAATATACATTGTGAGAATTGAGAACTATTAATAACAATCATTGGATATATAAAATGGCTCAGATTAAAAAACTTGAACATCAAATGAGCCGTGTCGCACTCTATCACCTACTCGTTATTTTCCTTGTAAAAGTGTTTTGGAAAAAAGTATCGATAGGGAAGGCTACAGTGAAATCTTAATGGCAGAACTGTTGAACAAGAATGAATGAGATTGAAAAAAATTACATACAGGGATCATCTAGACCCATAGAAACACCCCATCGACAACCCATTTTGCCGCATCGAGTTCCTCCAATGGACCAAAAAATTAAGATATGAATTGATTAACTTATGGAACCCTCTTTGACATTTCCATTAGAGATGCTCTTATTCACTTTCCTTGAAAAGCAAATCAAGGTTATTTGATGGCTAACACAAATTGAATTCAATTTATAAAATGTCCATGTGTCCACATCGACTCAAATCTAAGTTGTGAAGATGTGGAATACGGTCTCTTACCGTAGACTCAGTTCCCTTTGAGTTTAAAGGAAATTAAAGACATTGGAAGATTACTTAGATTTTAATGGGAGTTGATCAATTTAGACTCTGCTATGGGAGTTGATCAATTTAGACTATTGAGTATGCGCGGTTTTTGATTCAGGAGTTGAGGATGAAGCTGTTGAAGGTATTTACTATTTATAGAAGTAGAAGTTCAGGAGGAATCTATCAAGTAAATAACCAAACAATATGAGAATGAACAAACTTTAAGTATTAGGTGTAAAAAGAAGCCAGCACAAACACAAATACAAACATAACTGAGGTAACTCTGTCAAGAATGGTTTTATATGCAATTAGTAATTAAATCATATATAAACTATGCTTCTTTGAGTTTATGGAGAAGACACATACCAAGTATTGTATAACCTTGCCAAGAAAGTATAGAGCAATTGCACTCAAACAACAGCCGATTCTAGCCCAAGGACTCATCATCGTCGTCACCATTGTGGTGGTGGTGGTGGTCGTCTTCATCATCCAGCTTCAATAGTAATCAATACTAATTTCATTTTAGTAAATTTTAATAAAATATAGGGTTAAATAAGTTTTTTCGTCATTATAAATATAGCGAATTTTGATTTTAGTCCCTAAAAAATTAAACTGAATGTTTTCATCCTCACAAATTTTTTTATTTTGTTTTTTGTCCTTAATGGCCATTTTATGTTCATATAAATGGCAAAATTATAATTCTTTTATGTTCAAATTGTATCCATGTTATGTCCGTTTATTATATTCGACATTTATATATTCATATTATATTCAAAAAATGTCAAAAACACGTTAAAATTATATCCATTAGGGACCAAACACGTTAAAATATTTTGTTACAAAATCCTTGTTCTGAACGTGAAGAGCAAGATATTGGCGATGGTGATTGAATACTGTACGATGCATGTCGAGGCGGGTTTGGATGCTGAATTCGTAAAGGTCAATTATTCTGACTATCTTACGGTTAAGGCTATTGAGTGCTCTAAGAAGCTCTTCAATGAAGTGAATGAGGCTTGGGGAGTCACAGGAAACGTTTTGGCTAAGGGAATTGATTACTGTGAGAAGCATGTCGATGATGCAGCCGCCAACGCGAGTTCCAGTGATCTTAAAGTTTGGGATGCTAAATTCGTGAGGCATGTTGATATGGATACGCTTTGCGATCTCATGCTGGCTGCGAATTACTTGAACATCAAGGGTCTGTTGGATCTTACCTGCCGGGCTGTACCGGATCACGCTCGTAGGGAAAAGGAACAGATATTTTTTAAGTTTGCTATTGCTTTGGTTTTGTTTTGGATTTTTTTTGGGTAGATTGGGTTGAGGGACTATGTTCACCATCTATTATGATTTATGGTTGTTTATGTTTTCTTTATCTTTTTTATTATTGATTGTGTTCACTGGAAGAGACTATGATGAAATTATAATTGATTTATACTTTCATGTTCTATGGTTAGTTTCAACTATGATTGACTGCATCTAATAATTTGATTTCGACAAGCTCTAGTCAGACTCTAATTTGAAATATTGTTCCAACAAACTCTAGTTCAGAGTTCAGACTCATAAATTAATGTTCCATGTTTTGGCAACAACTATTTACCTGTTTTGGTTCAACTTGGAGGATTAAATACTAAAGTTATTTTTTAAAATTGTAGAAATATATTAACTTAGTCATTGTATTATTAATTTTTTAATAACATCTTTAAAAAAAAACCAACTATTCTAACAGGAGATTACTTTGCTTCAGAGTTCTGAGTGTTGTATAGGTTTAACTTTAGACATAACGCAACCGCCGGAGACAAAGCTGTTCATAATACTTCCTTCATTTGCCTACTTTTAGTTTCTTCCGTTTGAGATGAATGTGAATGATGAAAATGTTGTTGGTGAAGTTGGGAAGATGTATGAAATGGTTGTTACTACTTAAAGGATTTTATCGATACAAATTGGGCAAGAGTTGTTGGCTTCTATAATTCGTCGCCTCGCCTCAAGTGGAATTTGAAATTGAGATGAGGGCGCCTAAGTCTTTAGCTTAGATTCTCACCAATAAAGACTTGATTTCTTCAGTTTAAAATTTTCAACTTGCCCTTAGAGTTGCTATGGGAGTTGACTCAATTGAGATTGTTGAGTATATATGCAAGTTTCTTGGTTTAGGAATCGACGACAAAGCAGTTGAATGGTTTAAAAGTTGGTTTAGGAGCGTTGTACAAAGTAAAGAGGGATAGCGGTCAATTAGGGAAGTTAATAACAATCATCCTAAGGCAGCTTTTGATCCGTTATCAGATTTTGCTATTAAGAATTGAATATCAGCTAGTCAATATAAGCCACCAAAGATTATAAAGAATCATGAAGTTGTCAAATTCTTGCAAAATTTAGCTTTTGTTACAAGTATCAATGGATGACTAAGATAATCAATCTACCATCAATTTCAATCTGATTACATATTTAACCATGATGTCTACAAGGAGTTTAATTGCTTTTTACAGCAATAAAAAATATCTCGTAATTGAAAGATTAGTTGTTCATTAGACATGTAAATTTGGGGGAAGGTTTTCCAATTCTTTATGAAACTGCAGTTAGGATGAAAAAGCATTCTACATAATTTGTGCTTTTTATGGTTAAATTTACCTTATAAATTATTTTCCAATGAAATATAATATTTTTTTAGGCTGTTTTTGGAGTATATTTCATGAAATGAAATCAAGACCGACTGTGAATTATAAACAATAAAAAATAGTAAATTCAATCCTCTAATATAGAAACGTTGACACAATTGGTCGAACTTTGAGTTCAATCGTTGTGTTATTTACGTTTATTCATTTGATTTCTTTCGAGTCAGGTTTGCTATTGTAACAACTTTTCACATAGCCTCTCACACCAAGGGCAAGGAATGGATGGCTCGTGAGGTGAGAGTTCTACCCATACCTCTTATAAACACATGCTCAGGTCTTATCGCAATGTAAGATTCTCCATACCCACATGCCTCACATTTGGAAATGCATATATGGAGTGTGACTCGAATAGCCTGATAACAGATAATCCAATAGATCTTTAATATGCTTTGATACCATTTCAGATATCAGATTAAACCTAACTCAAATACTAGGCTTTGTGTGCGAAGACAAATGGTGGGTGAAACAGAATGGAAATACTATGATACTATGAGAGAATTTGAGATTGACATAACTTAATCTAACAACATCGGATTGTAATGTGATGATCACTCACCTCTTATATAAACATGTGGAACTCTTGACAATCATATTGTATTAATATTAAAAGTGAAGACTCATTTTGGTCCCTTACAAAAAAAAATATTGAGAACTGATTAGTCCATAACAAAAATGAATGGCCTTATTTAGTCCCGATCAAAAATAAACCGGGATAATTTAGTCCAAATCGGATTTTATTTAGATTTTGAAACGTGATTGGATTATATATGTGGCCTGTTATATAACAAATGGTCCACATGTATATTAAACAAAAACAAGGGAAAAATAATAAATGGTCCACATGTATTTTAAACAAAAAACAAAGGGATATTTTGATTATGCAACAATGTTTCGAGACAATTTGATCCCTAATTATAAAACCAAAAATAAAATAATTAGTAATGAACCGTCAATACATTTCCAAGGGGTTAGAGATCCTCCAGAGGGGTCTGGAAGCCCTCCTTGAGGCTTGAACGCCCTCCCAAAGGGTCTAGATGCGCCCTTCCAGAGGCGCCGCCTCAGTCGGCTTCTAGAAACCTCTAGAGCTCGGCAGAAAGACTTAAAAACCCTGTTTCTTGGGGCTTAAGTCACGGCAAATTAAGCCCATAACAAGCTATAAATACCACCCTTGAGTGTCTTCTCAAGGCATGACCAATACAATACTAAACCCTAACATTTGATATTGTATTTTAAGCTTACTTAACCGGAGGTGCTAGTTTCAAATTCTACACCGGAAATGCAGGCGTTAAAAACTCTTGGAGTTTAATTTGTTTGAATTCAGAGTTTAGAAAGGGAGATTTTGCTTTTCTTTTTTAAACTATGAACAATATAAAATGTTTTTTTTTAAATGAAGTAAATGTGATTGAAGTATTATACTCCCTCCGTCCTATAATAAGTGACGTTTTTGTAAAAAATATTGTCCCAAAATAACATACTCATTTCACTTTTCAATTCAATATTGATTATTTTTTTCTTCCAATTATAACTCTAATTAATATTATTTTCATCACTCTCAATTCAATATACCCACTTTACATTTATGTGAATGCACTAATACTTGACAAGTGTACTTAAAACCATTTTTCTCTCTCATTCATTTATACATTTTTCTTAACAGCCATGCTATATATCGAAGCCTTTTTCACGAGAATTTTCACGAATGCTGTATTTTGACATTCCTTTCCTCTATATAGCTTTTTTTCTAATCAATTTTCCTCTATATAGCCATTACTATTAATCTCTACAAGAAAACTACCACTACTAAATAGATAAAAAGGGAACACGTATTTTATCAAAATGAAAAAGAAAGCAAAATACCCATCTTTAAAGAAAAAACAAAACCCACCGTCACATTGTTAAACCACTGCCGTAGCCTCATAGGTCATCCAATTGTTAGTAGTATGTTAAGCATTGAAGCTATGTCAATAAACAATGGAAGTAGGTATTTTGTAGTTTATAGGTGTAAAAATTAACAACGCTCGTGAAAATATTGGGATGGGTTTTGTCGCTATATTTAGCATTTTTCTTTTCTTAATTTGTGTGAAAGGAATAAATAGCTCACTTAATTTGAGATGGGGATCATTTATCATGTTGTTTCAAGTTTTTAAAAAACATTTTATATTGTGTAATTTGAAATATAAAAGTAAGTCATCACCTCTCTTTCCCTCTTAAACCCTTCATCCATACAAACCTCAAGAACTTTGTCATTTATTATGTTCGTATTCAATTTGAAGGATTAGTCTATGTAGTTAGACACAAAATTCTTGCTATACACAAAAATTTAAAAATAATAATGACAACATCACATGATGTAGTACGTACGTTTTCTTTTTTAACTGGGTATCTCAACGCATAACTACATGGACTAATCCCTCGTGTCGACTAGGATCATAATGGGTTGCAATTGCAAAGTTCACCCTCAAGAGATGCTACACACAATTTAAACTGACAATAGTTTTTCCATCTTATAAAAAAACAATTATACTAACAATACTAACATGCAAGTGGTAATAAATAACAGTGTTAAGAGAAAATTCTTTTTTTTTTAAAGAAGAGAAAATTCTTTTATTCACCAAAAAAAAGTTAGAACATAAAAAATTGATTTTTTTGTATTATTTATATATATAATTATTTTATATTTTGTCAAAAATAAAATTATTCTATATTAGCAAGGCATAACTTTTTTTTTTTTACTGGCAATCAAATTTAAATATATTTGAAGGGAAATGCTACTTATCAATCAAAGTTTTAAATAGGAAGCATATATTTTTTAATCAGAAGTATATTTTTAAACGAAATAAAAGAGGATATATTTTGTTAAAAAATATGTACACAAAACAGGTTATAAATAAGAGAAAGAAGATTTAAAAGTTGAAGTTCACAACACAAATTTCTAGTCAAGAAACAAGTTAGCGATTTCACACCTTTCTGAAAATCTCAGTCGATCACCATGTCTTCAATAACGAAAAAGATGATCACTCTGAAGAGTTTCGACGGTGAAACCTTCGAGGTTTCCGAAGCAGTGGGACTTCAATCAAGGGCATGATGGAGGAGAATTGTGGCAACAACGGAATCCCTATTCTTAACGTGAAGAGCAAGATATTGGCTAAGGTGATTGAATACTGTAAGATGCATGTTGAGGCGGGTTTAGATGCTGAATTCGTTAACGTTGATCATTCTGATTATCTTAAGGTTAAGGTTGTTGAATACTGTAAGAAGCATGTTGATGTCAATGATCTTAAGGCTTGGGGCGTCATAGGCAAGACATTGGCGAAGGGAATTGGTTACTGTCAGAAGCTACCTGTCGGGCTGTACCGGATCACGCTCGTAGGGAAAAGGAACAGATATTATTTTTTAAGTTTGCCATTGCTTTGTTTGTGTTTTGGTTTTTTTTTGTTGGTAGATTGGGTTGAGTGACTACTGTGTTCACAAGATGAGACTTGTGTCAATTATGCTTTTATGTTTGTTTTTGTTTTCTTTATCTTTCGGATTATTTGTGTTGACTATGTTCACTAGAGAAAGATGAGACTAGTACTCTATGATGTGTTGTCTTCTACTTTTTATTACTCAAGTTCTTTATCAATGAATTTACAATTGTCAACAACTTATCCTTTTTATTCATCGTTGTTTATAGATATTGTTATATCTTCAACCTTTACACTTTCCTTGAATTTTGATATACAAATTAAACTCGGTTTTGTACGTGTTTTGTTTTGAGAATTGATTTTGATAAACCTAATCTCAATTAATTAAAGGGGTACATTAAGTGAAAGCTTGAGACATGTTTTTGATCTCATGTTGGATTCCTCCATGTGCCAATAATTCATATGTTGGGTCACTTTATACGAAGTTTTGCTCTGACTTTCAATATTGAACCATCCGTTAGTGGAAGGTAAGATTAATCCTCCGAATAAGTCGGATACACGGTTTTCAATTCAAACAAACTAAAATATCTCTAAAATTTATACTTTAAAATAATATGCACTTCTAAGTTATAATTTTTTTTAGAGGAAACCATGTCAACGTTTTGATCCAAGTCAACAACTTAATGGTTATATCACCATCAATTAATCAGAGACTGACAGCAGGGATAACAGTGAAATAGTTTATCAACTAAAAGAACTTATTTGAAACTTAAAGGACTAACTTGAAAATTCTGTCAAACTAAAAGGACCTAATTGAAACTTTCAAAACTTAAAGAACTAACTTGGGAATTCTGTCAAACTAAAAGGACCAAAAGTGGTATTTGAATTTGAAAACAATACTAAGGGTGTGTTTGTGAGTTGAATTTTGGAGGGTTTTGAAAGGAGAAACTTTTTTTTTTCTTATAAGCAAAAAAAATTATTAAGGGAGCACTAGGGGTACTCCAAAGTCCAAACCCACGAAAGAAACAACAAAAAGGGAAAGAAATTTTGATATATTTTTATATATAAAAAATATTAAAAGAACAACATGATATTATATTTTCATGATCGTTCTTTCGATTTTTTCTAAAATATCAAATAAATATTATAACATAGATATAGCCCTCCAAAACTGTCTTCAAAACTCTCCAAAATCCATTTTACAAATACATTCTAATAGGAGCGGACAAATATAACAGTTTTGGAGGGGGAGACAGTAGCCTTACTCGACGCCATTCACTTTGTTGATATGAACAGATGAATCCGGGTTGTCTTCGAGTCCGACTCAACTACTCTAGTGCAAGCTCTATCATCTCTGGGCCATGGTGATTCGGAATTCTATGCTATTGTTTCTAGTATTATTTATCAGTTCTCTTTACATTCCAACTTCAAGGTGAAGTTTGTTAGGAGACAAACGGACATGGTTGCTCATACTTTAGCTAGGGCGACCTGTTCTTGGACTAGTCACCATATTTTTTATTCTTATCCTTCTTGTATTGAACATTGGTTGATTAATGATAATAGTTACCTTTACTCTAGTAAAATAAAACATTCTAATAGAATAACCACATAGTCTATCACAAAATATTGATGCTTAATATATGAAAGTATTGTAACTTGTAACAAATTTCATTCCTACTAACAAAAATAGAATATCATTGGATACACAAATTAAAGATGAATATTAGAGGTACTCTTTGCATTCAAGAGTTTAAAATTAACGATACTTAATTTTCTCACTTTAGAAGAGGCAAATTCCTCTACGTCTTATGCGCCTTTCTAGGCAGTAGAAAAGAAAGGGGAACCAAGTTGTCCATATGGAGTACCCAAAATACTTAGACAAAAAAGGAGAAAGATGCATAACAAATGATGTCTAGTAGTGAAGAGAGTGAGCATGATGATGATGAATAAGTGATTAGAGATAGTGATTCTATTTAAGGAATCACTTCTATTTATTTGAATTTCTTGGATGATATTTTAAGCCTCAGAGAGGCTTGTGGCCTATTTGCTTTACATTTGGTTTGAATATTAGTAGCAATGAACTTTGATTAATAATTATGAATGCCTTCAATTTTATATATCTTTCTATTTTGAGCTTTTATATGTGTATGGTATTAACATCTTGTATTGTTTCCCTAAACTTTGATATAGTGGTCATACCCCCCTAACAGCTATAGTGCTATAGCGTTTTCGGGGACAGCCGCAATTCATTATTGGGTACATATATTTTGAGAAGAATAAACAAAGAATGATTAGATTTATGTTGGTTGTACTTTTGATTGCATAACTTGCTAACAAGCCTTACAAAGAATTCTTTTATTTTATTTTAGCAAGTGGTTCAAAGTTGTCTAATTTGATGATTATCTTTTTTGTTGCAATTCAGTGTGATAATGGTCGGTGGCGGAGCCCGACAAAAAAATTTGGGGTGGCCGCCATCAAAATAAACTAAAATATATAAATTATTTTTAATATAATTTTCCATTAAAAAAAATAATATTGTGTACAACACAATTAAGTTGTAATAAACGCAAAATCGATCATTCAAAATTTGAACTATATAATATATAAAGTCGATCATTAAATACTTAAAGTGACACTTTACGCTTTCTGGATGACTTGAAATCATCAATAATTGACTCAAAACTAATACATGTACTAATTTCTCTTTCAATATAAACTGAAATGTTATATGCTAGAAACTCAGGTCCCATCTTGTTTCTCAATTTAACAACATGTAATGAACAAGAATGATTAAAATTGACAAAAGAAGTAAAGTTAAGTGTACTAGACAAAAAAAGTGGGTTTACTAAGGTATCATTTACAATTCCGCCAAATTAATTTGCCAAATTCGAGGGTATAAAATTTGTATTTTGTTTTTTAAGATGGGGTGGCCAAGGCTCCCCCTTGCCACCCCCGGCTCCGCCATTGATAATGGTCATATTTTAGAAAAAAAATCTAAGACATATATCAGTGATGCAATTAGCTAACACCATAAACACAACAAATTTAGCTAGCTTATGTTACTGTAATAGACTAAACCATTCCTAATTGCAACCCACAACATCCCACCAATGAAAATCGTATCTGCACATGTAAGAAAACTATATCTTCAACTAGTCTATACACATAAAATGATAGTCCTCTATTTCAACCATATTTTCATGTCACAAACATAGATTTATCGCCCACTTTTCACTTATTATTACATCAAGTGGATCTGCACTAATGTGTGACACAAATTTGAAAACCTGTATTAATCTTATTGTTCAAAGAAGTGCAAAAATAACAAAATACAAAATACAAAATCATCTAAATCAATCATAACTAATTTCAAAGCTAACAAGTGCTTATTAGTGTTTCCAATTCCTAAACTACATTTAGTGTTAACCAATTTCGGACATCAATTTTCAAAGCACATAAAACTCAAAATGTAAAACTGTTAGGAAACATGGCATCCATGGATATGGATGAAGGAGAGAAAAGCTTTGAAAGTATATTATTGATAGTAAAGAGTAATGTTACAAATGATTGAATTAACCCACTAATGGGGTGGTTACAACTATATATACTACTATAGGACTAGTAATACTTGAAGCTAAACTATATCTCTAATAAAAACCCTCAACCAAGATATTGAAAAACAATTTTTCCATAGTTCACCTTAAACAAAGAATCAGCAACACAAACACATTCCATTGACGAATATAGTTAAGTAACGTCAACTAGAGACAAATAAATTGAGTTACCAACGATGAGAGGCGACGGCGAATCCAAGGCATGTAGACTGTAACGAGACAGAGATAATGGAGGCGACGACATTGGGTTTTCAATTTACGATTGAGGGAGTGTGTGTGTGCGCGCGGCTGCTTACGCACACCCCACTTAAGTAAAAAAAAATATATGTTACTTCTTTTTCTTTCTTCGCTACACTTTGAGTTTTTTTTCTAGACTCTAATTCTCATTTTTGGACATAGATCTGATGCTACCAAACCACCCCTAATTTGTATAATCACTTAATCAGTCAATCTGGAAAGCTATTTCATTAAAAAGAATCACAACAATCATTTCTTTTTCGCATAAACCATTTATTTCCCCTTTCCCATAACGGAGGAATGATAAATCCAAACGACACCGTTAGGTAAATTCCACCTCTCTTTCACTTAATTTTTTTTTATTTTGTTTCATGTTTAGAAGTTCTTCTGATTCTGATTTTTTTAATGAAACTTAGCTACACAAAACAATTATATTTTTATTTTAGGGGGCCTATTTTAAAAAGAGAACCGAGCCTCCTATTTCATTGGAACAACCCTGACGGTTGCGGTGGAGAGAGTGATTGAGGACCGAGAGAGAGAGAGAGAGAGGGAGGGAATGATGATTTCTTTTTCTTTTTCCTTTTTTATTTATTTTTTTTGTTTTGAGCTGACATATGTTAATGTTTTGGTGATATGGCATAAGTTGATTATTATAAGCTTAATTGTGCCAAATGGGAGGGTGTAGGGAAGTGGTTTGACAGATAAGGGCGTCAACGGTGCTCTTTTATTATAAATACGAAACACCCTTGCCTTAGGCCACAAGACAGTACTCCAATTTGAAAATGAAGGTCCTGCAAATATTAATAATGCTTGCTGCAGTGCTGAAATCTCCAGGCTTTTAGTATTTTAATCCATTTTAGTTTCTTCAAAAAAATAATGCTTGCTGCATTGACACTTTTGATGGAAGCAGTTGCATTTGCATCTGATCAACCCAAACAAGTCCTACCTGGCTGCAATTACACTTGTGGAGATATAAAAATTCCATATCCATTTGGCATAGGAAATTCAACAGCACAAGATCATACACCATGCTACATGGATTCCAAATTTAAGCTCACTTGTACAAACAACTCCAAATTAATCCGTGGTAAGAATCTACAAGTCCTAGACATAAATCCGCACGGTCAAATGGAAATGAAATTTTTCGTCACCTTTTCTCAGAGTTCCTTCTCTCACAATTTCAAGCATGGAAAACAAATTCATAACCGTTGGTTGCGACAGTTACGGATATCTCAACAATAATTTCAAGGGTGCCACTTATTCTACAGGATGCTTAACAAGATGTTATGATTTTCATCCTAAAATGGTAATTGGGAATAACACTGGAAAATGCACAGGTTTAGGGTGTTGCCAAGTGGATATTCCTTCTAGTATGAAAAATATCACAATTGAAACATTTAAATTCCCAACTTCTACACTGTCTATGGAAAATTCTTGTAGCTATTCCTTTATTGCAAAACAAGGATCCTATAATTTTTCAGTAGAACATATAAAGAAACTACCTTATAACACTTTCCCTATGGTTGTTAATTGGGCTGTAACAAATGAATCATGTCAAATAGCTCAAACTACAAATAAACCATGCCTGCAAGGAAAATAGTTAATGTGTTGATAAAGATTCAGATTATGACGGTTACAGATGCAATCATGCAAGTGTTTGGCAGGTTTTGAAGGAAATCCATACTTCCCGGAGGCTGCAGAGGTAACTAACAGATCATAATTGTATGCCACAGTTTTTATTTTCCTTTTGTAATTTAATTAATTGATTATGCTTCATATCTTCGATGTTTTATTGAATTTGGTTTCTCTTAATTATGTGACTTGTTTTAAGATGTTGCGTAAGCAACTCATTTTAGAAAATGCTTAACTATATAAAGTCGACAAGAAATATGGTTGGTCACACTAAGTTTTTAGTGATTCATCGTAATAAATTGGGATTCAACGATGTATTACGATGAGAATCATGTTTAAAATAGATACACACCAGAGATTTGACTGGCAAATAACCATGCTTTTTATTGTCTTTCAGACATTAACGAATGTGTGTCATCAAATCATACATGCCTAAGTAAAGCAAATTGTAATAACACTGTTGGGAATTACAATTGTTTCTGTCTGATCGGACAATTCGGAAATGGAACAAGGTTAGGAGGGTGCAAACTACCTGATGGAAATACATATCAAATAGTACTACCAACTGTCCTTGGTAAGCAACAAAACACACCTAATTTTAATTTATAATCATTTTTTAAAAAATTTATGTATTTATTAGTTACATATGCTATTGATATTAGTTTGTGGAACAATCCAAAATATTTTGGATGCAGGAGTAGGAGCAGTATTTATTGTTCTATTTGTGTCGATAATATCCTACTTAATATACCAAAAAAGGAAACTTGTCAAATTGAAAGAGAAATTTTTTAGGCTTTATGAAAAAAGCTGTGCAGAGATTTGGATTTGAACATGAGACCTAATGGCTTCCTTTTAACATTTTGACCACTAAGCAACTAGCAATTTTCTTGATTAATTTTGTTTCCATTAATTGATATCCAATATCAAATGCCCTTTTTAACAAACCATTAAATCCCTTTTTCGTTTTTAACTATCACATTATCCAAA
>Ga0315913_1002932_pt1 | contig 20268 bp, 12 predicted proteins | sample MpolsnodulesMG_FD_207736 | JGI IMG/M metagenome (GOLD analysis project Ga0315913, IMG submission 207736) | Medicago polymorpha root nodule microbial communities from Los Angeles, California, United States - small nodules | ecosystem: Host-associated > Plants > Roots > Nodule | place: USA... | reverse complement strand
CTCCATTCATTCCACCACAACATCCTATGCTGCAGCAGCATCATCATTACCACTTTCCACCACCAAAGGTATTTTTTCAACTGTAACTCATTTCAACTTTCTGGGCACCCAAATGGGTCATGCACTTTTCTTTTACTACTTTTCTTATTTGGGTTTCTCTAACATAATTGTTTTCTGAAAATTATGAACCTAAAGTTCAAATTTTGAAGAAGAAAATGGAACCTCTTGGTATTACCTTAGACAACAACTCTTGTTTGTCTGGCATTTACCATAACCTCTATTGTCCAAAGGTATCTACTTTTCTTCTCAATGTATTTGGTTTTCATGTGGGTTTTATTTTGTTTCTCAGTTTTGTTTGTTTTTTTGTATGGTAGTGTAAAGGTGGACAGTTAATGGAGAGGAGTTTGTCTTTTCACATTATCACTAATGGGTAAGCATCTTCATATGCATTTTGATTCTTGAATACGTCAAATGGTGTCATTATAGTCGGTGAATGTATCAAAATTACAAAACTATCCCCAATTGCATCTTTTGCTTGTCGGATTTATCCTCATATGTGTCTTCTATTAGTTAATTTGGTCCTCGAGTGTGTTTGCCAATTGTTGGTTTGGTCTATGAAATTACTTATCCAGAAAGTTGAAGAGAAAGAATTGGGGTAACACCTAAAAAAGATGGTGCAAACTAGACTTGGGTGGTTTGACCATGTAGAGAGAAGACTATTTTGTACTAAGGAGAGTAGATCAGATGGAGGGTAGTCACATCACTATAGGCGGATGAAGACCTAGAGAAACCATAGGAGAAACTATTAAGAAAAATCTAGAGATTAATGAGTTTGATAGAAATATGATAGAATATTATGACGTCGTTTGATTCGTGTAGCTGACCCAACTTAGTGGGATAAAGCTTGGTTGTTGTTGTTTTTAAAGTTTGATACACTAAAGAACTATAATGACACTGCCTCACACATATAAGAACCAAAATGACCATTTACTCTATTCATATGTGTATATTGTATTGGAGTTTATGTGTTCTTGCATTTGGGTGTTGTAGTGACTTTGCAATGTGGAGGTGTTTCAGACCTACATGTGATTGGGCCGGTCAGGTAAACATAACATGCTTGATGAATTTGCACCTCTTCTCGATCATAGAACTTTTAATAGGGTGACAAATTACTTATACATGATTATATGGTTATAGGTTTTTGCAGATGACAAGGAATTGGACAATAAACCTGATGAGGAGAGCTTAAGATTGGAACCACTTGGTCCTAAGGTATTCAAATTACTTTAGTTAGTTTCACAAGGTAGAATAACTGCCAATTTCCTAGAACAAGGTAGCTCCCTGTTTTTGCTTTTAATTGTTATTATGCCAGAAAGTCTGATGTAGGTCTCTTATATTGATTATGAATCTATAAATACTACTGATTATACTATTTTTTTTCTTCTTTTAAAGTAATATCATAATTGTAGAAGTACAATGGAGGTTTGGGAAGATTTATGTTATGACTAACAGTGTGGTCAATTGTTAATAAGTATGGTATGCTTAAGTGGGTAGCAGGGAATGTAAAACTACCATGTTAAATGAATATAAATGTATGGCTTTATCAGAGCCACTTCTCTTTTTGTGTGTCCATGTTGTGTCAATATATTGCCATTTGCTTATGACTTTCTTTTCCCTATTTTAGCTTGTTGCTTACTTTAAGGAGAGATTGATATCAGAGAAAACCTTAAGCAGAAATGCTGTAAGGCAACTGTCAGGCGAAAAGGTATTTTCAATGGTCTTGTAAAACCAACCTCCCCTTTCTTGTTTTATGATTGTAAAACTTGTTCTTGTTTTATTGATTTTAATCTCTGTTTCTTTACTCATACTAGAATCTTGTTGAAATTTATGGCAATAGGGAAATCAATCTAAGTGTTAACGTTAGATACACTAAAGTTCTAAGATATATTTAGGGATATTTTTTCTCACTTGACATTTCATTAAATTGCTTGAAAATTAGACTCCGAATGTCTAATTGGTGTCTTGTATATAGTTCTCGAACAACATCAACAAAAACTAAAGTCTTTTCACACTAAATGGGGTCGGTGACATGAATCAAGTGATGCCATAATGTGTTGTCATGAATCATTTCTAAAGATAGACTAGTTAACTGAAAATCTCTCTTAATGCTGTCATTCATAATCGTATCTTGTATGCCAATGCTATTCATCACTATGGTTGTGTTTCTCACTTCATATTTTTGTGAATTTTTTGTGCATGGTTTAATTCTTGGACACATAACTAGTTAGCTCTTGACTTCAAATTGTATTGCTAAATTTATGCAGAATGTTATTGCTTTTACCTATACACAAAATGGGTTAATTGTTGGTTGCAAGTACAGAACAATGGAGAAAAGATTTTGGCTGGTAATGTTTCCAGTTCGAACCATGTTGGCATGTTAAAGTTGAGTTATCTCTTAGTATATGATTGTAATTAGTGTATAATTTCTTACTCAGTTAGGCAGCTAGTTTCTTTATTGTGTAGCATTAATAGACAAATTTACCTACTCAACATAATTGATTGGGCTCAACTTATTAATGAGCTCCACCAAAGGACGAATTGTTCGGGAGGGCCTGTGTCCGATTCCTGGGTGGAACAATTCCTGGTCAGGCTTCTCTTACCTCATGGCCGAACTCCGGATTACTAGGGCCCCCTTCCCCTAGGAACTGGAGGGTTAACACACAAAAAATTGATTCAAGATCACAAAAGATGATTAAGTTTAAAATATAAGATTACAATGAGTATTCATTAAAGGGTCTTGTTAACCAGTGCCCCGGGGGCACTGGTTAAGGAATCCAAAAGTAGAAAAATTGTCTTGGAAACATAAACTGTTACTTTTGACCAACTAATTATTACACCACTTTTCAATAAAATCTTACTTCTTTTGGCTGCTTAACCAATGCCCCGGGGGCACTGGTTAACATTGTCCTTCATTAAAAGATGTATTACGAAATGTTGATTATATATTAGAAACAGAAAATAAAATCTTTGGAGGACCAATGTGGTTACACCCTAATATTTGCAGGACCAGTTAAAGGGTTTACTCTAAGCATGCACATTTTCATATTAAATAAAATTGATATTTAATAACCTGATGTTCATTGAAATACTAAACTTGGTTTCCAGGGAAAAGGCACAAAGAAGGTATTTTATGGACTTGACGACATTATTCATGCAACTGAAATCATCATTGTAAATTCCCTTAACCTATTTTCCCTTTCCTATCTTCTTTTGTTGGAAATATCCAAATGAAAACTTCAAAAAGAGAATTGAAGATATTTTTACAGTCTTATAATGATAATAGGTTGAAGGGGAAATTGATAAGCTTTCTCTAGAAGAGGCTGGATATCAAAATTGTGTTAGTGTTCCAGTTGGTGCACCTGGAAAGGTTTCATCAAAAGATTTGCCACCGATAGAAAAGGTTTAATTTGTTGTGTTATTATTAGAATTTGATTCACTTTGCTTTTGAGGCTGAGTAAATATTTAGTGTGATGCCTTAGTAAACATCAGTGATACTACTGTTTCAACCAATTGATTTATCTCTTTAATCTATTAATTTGCGCATGCTTGTCTTTGTGAAGTTAGGACACAGCATTTCAATACCTGTGGAACTGTAAAGCGTACTTGGATAAGGTACATGTATTCGGTGCCCTCCCTTTCAATTAGATATTTCTAAAGCCAAAGAGACAGCTAAGTAATTTGGTGTCCTATCTCCTATTCTTTTAGGCTGTTCGCATTATCCTGGCAACTGATAGTGACCCACCAGGTCAAGCTTTAGCTGAAGAGCTGGCACGGCGCCTTGGGCGAGAAAGGTTGTACATTCTCATTTATTTTTTTTGTTTATAGTAAGGAAGTACTGAATATAAGTATAGTACTCAAGACTTTGATGTGCACGTAGTATGTTGCATGCGTAGCTTCTGAGTAATACCTAATTAATGCATCTGGTTTAAATTGCATGGCTGCATTGCATTCTCTTGAAATATCTGGCTATGTAGAGCAAAGATGTTGATATCCAACTAAGGATTGGTTATGCTTTCAGTTTTGGTTCATTGGACTTGAGGCTTGTGGATTAAATGCTCACTTTTGGTTTACTTATAATTGCATAATGTACTTTGTATTTTTCTTACCTATTTTCTTTCTTTTTTTGTTAATGTCAGGTGTTGGCAAGTACGCTGGCCAAAGAAAGATGAATCCAGCTTCTTCAAAGATGCAAATGAGGTATGCCTCAAGATTTTCTGTCTTGTCATATTTTCTTCTTTTTGTAACTAATGGCTTTTGGAGTAGGGGTGGAAAAATAGGTCAGTCCACCCCATTTTGGCTCGGCTCGCCATCAACTCGTATACAGAATGATGGGACGGGCCAACTTAGGTAGGTGTGTTGAAACTTCCTCCTCGCCCCTTGATGGTTTGGGGAGGAGTTGATGCTTCAATAACAAAAGAGTTAAAAACAAATGAAATATATTAATTTTTAGGTGAACTGTCCTAAAACTAAATTTCAAATTTAGTGTACTAAAATTTAATGTAATACAACAATTATTACTGAAGCAATAAAAATCGAAGTTTATTGGGCTATAGCGAGAAAGTCAGCTAATGGGTTACGGAAAAATTGAGAGTTAGTAAAAATGAACTGAAAAAGCAAAGATTTTTAAACTAACCCGACGGATCAACCTGGCCTGTCACTGCCCCGTTTTTTCAGCAGGTTTAGCGGGGCGGTCTAACTTGAGACTTGTAAGGTCTAAAATCTCGACCTGGACCACCTAAAATAACAGGTTAATTAGGTTAACCCATCAAGTTCAACCCATTTTACCACGCCTACTTTTGAGCTTCTTAGAAAATGAACTGTCTGTGGCTCAATTAATGATATACAATGTTTGTATTTTTCATTTTGGAGTGTTAAGTTAATGTATATATAATTATTCAATTGTGGTTTATGTGCTTAGGTTCTCAAATACATGGGAGCTGATGCTTTGAAGAGAATAGTCGAAAACGCAGAGCCATATACTAGTGCACACTAGGTAATTCCACTATTTCAATCGAAGAACGTGAAGATGGATGTAGGTGTGAACAATAGCAGCTCTTACATATTACGTGTAGAGTTCTAAGGGATATGTATATAATAATCGGGGTGTTACAAATTATGATGAGGAATGAATTATGTTCCCGAGCTATGGATAAAGAGTGTTAAGTTTGGATTTTGGTTGATTTTAAGCTACTAAACCAAGAAATGCATAAAAGAAAATTTTGGTTGTTTTTGAGCTACTAAGCCAATAAAGCATAAAAGAAAAGTAAAGTAGAATGAAGTTGGCAATAAATACTGCACTTGTAAATATTTTAAACAGAATTAAACAAACAAACTTTCACGACTTTTCTCATTTCTTCAATTCACATGTGAATTATTTCCTCGGAGTGTCTGCGAGCTAATAACTACTTTGGTGACGATATACATATTGTGTGCAAGTGTGAGTTATATGTCCTACATCGGATAGAATAGTAAAGGTTGAACGCCTTATAAGTAAGAGGACCCATAAACCCATAGCCTTAAGGTTTTGGGTAAGAGTGTGGCGTCTCTCTTGCTTGTGTAGTTGTTCAAGCCTCGATGTGGTCGGTCCCCCCAAGCTCCCTCGTGACCCAACAGTGGTATCAGAGCCCCGTTCGACAAAGGGTACGACCGAGGCAGCCAGTCCGTTTGCGCAGAAAGCAGCAACGGCGGTACAGTGTCGGTCCGTTGCGGAGAAAGCAGCAACGACGGTACAAGCAAATAAGAGCTTCCGCTTGAGGGGGGAGCATGATGAATTGATGGACTCACACTTGAGGGGGAGTGTTGTGTGCAAGTGTGAGTTATATGCCCCACATCGGATAGAATAAATGTTGAACACCTTATAAGTAAGAGGACCCATAAACCCATTGCCTTAAGGTTTTGGGTAAGAGTGTGGCGTCTCTCTTGCTTGTGTGGTTGTTCTAGCCTCGATGTGGACGGTTCCCCGAGCTCCCCTCACTAACCCAACAATACACACGAAACACGAGTAAAAGTCAAATTATCAAATTTCAAAGCTTTGATTGATTCTAACGCCTCCATGACCGTAATAGGTAACAAACGAACTTATCCATTCAGAAGAGGAAAAAAAAACATTCTCCTAATTTATTACTTGCGCACAAAGTTAGGAAGACCGTACATGTATGTATATCACGTGGTTAAACTACAATTCTCAAAGAATTGCTTTGTAACCCTTTCAGTCTCAAACTATGGTGTCGTTACCTCATGGCTGTTCACATTCTCCATTCAGAAAATGTTTCATCATCTATGAAAGAGCACTCAAAGCTCTTCCTGGTAGCTAAACCTCTAGCATGCTTACCCCATGAACGTCTTGAAGTCGTTCGAACTCTCTCGTCACTCACTCACAGTTTGAAACGCTTCACAACATCTTTGAACGTGCACTCATTACCATGCACAAGATGCCTGGGGTTTGGATAATGTATCTGAAAATCCTAACTCAACAGAAACTCGTCACACGTACAAGAAGAACCTTTGATAAAGCATTGTGTGCACTTCCAGTGTCTCAACACGATCACATTTGGAAGCATTACCTTTTCTTTGTTAGTCAAAAGGGTATTCCAGTTGAAACTTTGCTTAGGGTTCATCGAAGGTACTTGCAATATGAGCCTAACCATATTGAAGATTTCATTGACTTTTTAGCTAATTCTCATATAAGGAATGAGTCTGCAGAGAGGTTGGCAACGGTTTTAAATGACAAGAAGTTTTATTCGGTCAAAGGGAAAACAAAACATAGGCTTTGGTTAGAGTTGTGTGATTTGTCAACTAGGCATGCAAATGAGGTGTCTGGTGGGTTGAATGTGGATGCTATCATTAGGGGTGGGATTACGAAGTTTTCTGATGAGGTTGGTCGGCTGTGGACTTCGCTTGCTGAGTATTACATTAGGAGGGGTTTGTATTAGAAGGCTAGGCATTTGTTTGACGAAGGTTTGTCTACTGTCTTTACTGTTAGGGATTTTAGTGTCATATTTGATGCATACTCGCAATTTGAAGAGAGCATGCTCGCATATAAGATGGAAGATATGGATGAAGATGGAGCGAAGGAGAACGAGGATGAAGTTGAAGATAATTGTTTCAATTATGAGAACTTTGAGGAGAATATTTTACATGGGTTTTGGCTGAACGATAGAAAAGACATTGACTTGAGATTGGCTCGGTTTGACTACCTCATGAAGAGGAAGCCTGAATTGGCTAACAGTCTGCTTTTGCGGCAAAATCCTCATAATGTGGAACAGTGGCACCGACGGGTGAAGCTTTTTGAGGGTAATCCCACTAAGCAGATACTCACTTACACCGAAGCTGTGAGGACTGTTGATCCAATGAAGGCTGTGGGAAAACCTCATACATTATGGGTAGCTTTTGCAAAACTTTATGAGCAGCTCAACGATCTTGCCAATGCTCAGGTTAATGCAGCACAACGATCTTGCCATAGTTCGACTTTATCCCATTTAATTTTTCACAATATGCTCTTTTAGTTTTTTTTGTTTTTTGTGTTTGTCGGCAGAGTTGCTAATAATTGCAATTATATCCTGCTTTACTTTTAGTGGCTGCTGATGGGAATCAACCGGTTCAGATGATGCTGCACAATCTTTGAGACTGGACCTTTTATGTTGATTTGGAGAAAAGACTAGGTAATTTGGAGTCTACTCGAGCAGTTTATGAACGAATTTCGGATTTAAGAATAGGCACGCCACAAGTCATAATCAACTATGCATACTTTCTTGAGGTATGGAGCAAATTTCATGTTTTAGTACACTATCTCTTGGATTTTACTTATGCTGATTTTGGATCATCGACATCTTCTTATTAACTGATTTTAATTAATGTAGGAACACAAATATTTCGAAGATGCTTTTAAGGTTTATGAAAGGGGAGTGAAGATATTCAAGTACCCACATGTTAAAGATATTTGGGTTACATATCTGTCTAAATATGTGAAGAGACACAAAAAGACAAAATTGGAGAGAGCAAGAGAGCTGTTTGAGAATGCAGTTGAAATGGTTCAGAACTGGAGAGAGCAAGAGAGCTATTTGGGTTACATATTTAAGTACTTTTTATTTTTCTATTTCTGCTCATCTCAAACAGTGAAAGTGTTCTTGAATTATTGTTTCTTTTTTAATTTTTACATTGATAATCTAATTGATGGATTATGTTTGGATCTCAATGTCACATCTGATTTCTCATGTTCGATCTTGAATTTTAGCTTATTTTGAAGACCTTATGAGATTTCATCATCATGCATTTTCTGGTCATTTTATATCTCTGTTAGATGACCCTTTTCAAAACCGTATTGTTTGGTCTGTTTTTCTTTCATGTTGATGTTATTGTTATTTGGTAAACTATGTTTGTTGTGTTGCATATGTTTGTTGTCAATTTTTTTGAATGAGTTTCATCATAGAATAACTAAGTGATTTGTTTGATGTGTTTGCCATATGATAAAGAGAGACGATTAGTTTGATGGGATTTTATTTTCTAAGTTAAGTGATATTCAAAGCTTGCCACTTGCATATTATATACATGACTATGCAAAGGTTCTTTTGAAGTTTGCAATCAGGTTCAGAAGCTTGCTTACTATTCTGTTCTTTTCGGAAGTTTCCATAGAGTTCGGTTCAATTCAGCGTATATAAGCAGTTAGGTTCTATAATTTTAGAAACGATTCAGTTCTTTAATTTAAGAAACAGGTCAATTTAGGAATGTTCGAAGCCAGTTTACTGAGAACCAAAAGACAGTTTGGTACAGTTCAGTTTCGTTTTCTTTTCCAAACGGAACAACGAATATTACTTACATTGACGGTGGAATAACTTGTCTCTGTCAGTGGCTATAAAAGTGGGACCAATAGTGTCCTCTTTCGCTTATTGTAATCCCAAAGTGTAATATAAAATATATCACCACACTCTTAGCACAAGTTAGAGGTATCAATGTCAGAAAAACATTTCAGGTTACTATGTCTGCGAAGTAATAAGTGCTGCACCTAATTTTTCGTTGTCAATAAAGTATTGTAACATGACTATATTTGCAAAATTTAAATGAGCTTGAGTGACTTAATCAAGTGTTTGTGCTGTAATGAACTTTTAATGTTATTATTAAAAAGCATCTAGTTTGTCAAAGATCATAACAAGTATTTTCCTTAGTTCATTGTGGTCTATGAGGATGTTCAACTGTTTGATAATGTTTGTTTGTGTCTTGTAACACTTGAATTTATTGATCCTTCTTCAAAAAAAATAATGCTAACCCAATCCTTTTTTCGGTAATGCTTTCCAAAACAGGCCCCAGCTGATCAAGTGAAACCTCTATATCTGCAATATGCTAAGCTGGAGGAGGATTAAAGACTAGCAAAGCGTGCTATGGAAGTTTATGACCAAGCAACTAAAGCTGTTACCAATAATGAGAAGTTAGGCATGTATGAAATATACATTGCTCATGCAGCTGATATATTTGGTGTACCAAAAACACGAGAGATATATGAGCAGGCAATTGAATCTGGTCTTCCATATAAGGATGTCAAAACTATGTGTATGAAGTATGCTGAGCTGGAAAGAAGCTTGGGAGAAACTGAACGTTCCCGTGGAGTATATGTATTTGCCTCCAAGTTTGCTGATCCACGGTCCAATCCAGACTTTTGGAATAAGTGGCGTGATTTGAGGTTCAACATGGAAATGAAGGTACCTTTAGAGAAATGCTTCGAATTAAAAGGAGTGTCCCTGCAAGCTTGATTAGAAAGAGAGTTGAGTATGAAAATAATGGAGAAGTAATTGGTAATGCAAAAGAAAAGGATAATGAAAATCGGTTTGGTGCCCTCGAGAGAATTAAGAAGCTGAAACGGAACTAAATGTTAGGTGAGAGGATTCAAGTCTCAGAAAGGTATATTAACTGCCAATTTCTCAAAATGAGGCATCCCCCTCTTTTTGTTTTTAATTGTCATTATGCCAGAAAGTCTTAGAATCTTGATCATGAATCTAAGAATTACTAGTTAGCAACATTCTCTTTTGAACACTCTTCTTAATACTCAGTCTCTTATTGGTTTAAATCATTGTGAGTCTACACTTTGAAAATTGAACCCACACAAAGTGGTGGGACAGATTTCATCCTATAAAAGAATGAGTGTTAGAGAGGGTGTTGAAAAGCGAATGTTGCTAGCAATATGTAAAAACTCTTATGATTTATGTACCTCTCCTTTTGCTCTAGGGTCAAATTGATAACACTTTTTTTTCTCGTCATTAATATCTCAATTTTAGAAATTCAATGGAGGTTGGAAAGATTTATGTTATTACGGCCAAGAGGGTCTTAAGGGAGGTAGAGCTACCGTCATATATAATTTATGGACTTATTAGAGTAGCGTCTCATTTTGTGTTTCATGTTGTGACAATATTGGCACTTAGCTTAATATTAGTTTATTATTTTCCTTTTACCTATTTTATCATGTTGCTTACTTTAAGGAGAGACAGATGTCAGAGAAAACCTTAAGCAGAAATTCTGTAAGGCAACTGTCGGACGTTAAGGTATTTTCAATGTTGTTGTAAAACCTCCAATTTGTTGTTTTTATGATTGTAAAATTTGTTCTTGTCGTTGAAGTTACAAGTTATAGAAAGAGTAGAATAAGAGAATAAAGAATGAATACTCTGAAATTGACATTTACATGATTTCAGATGATGCATTATAACAGATAAAATCCTAACCCTGTTTCTACTCACACTAAAATCTTGACGAAATTTATGGCAATAGGGAAGCCAATCCTAGGTTTTACTTAGATACTCAAATGTTGTAAGATACAATATTGATTTTAGGTGTACTCTTTCTTGACATTTCCTTAAATTGCTAGAAAAGTAGACTCCAAATGTCTAATTGGTGTTTGATAATATTGTCTATATTACATGAACAATGTAAAACTAAAGTCTTGTCCCACTAAATGAGGCCAGTGACGTGAATTAGATTATGACATAATGTGTTGCCATGAATCATTTCTGAAGATAGACTAGTTAACTCAAATTTTCTCTTATCAAGAGCTCTCCTTTTTTTTTTGGTGACAGGAAAGGAATTTCATTAGATAAATGGTAAATCCTTACAAACAGCAGCCATAATTTGGTCAGGAACATTGTTTTTATGTTAAGCACGGATACGAGATACGATACTACACCAATACGGGAAAATTTAAAAAATCAAGATACGATACGGCTGGGATACGTTAATAAAAAAATTATATAATTAAATGTACAATATAATTATAACCATTTTTTTAATATGCAAATATATTAACAAAACAAAATAAACCAGTCATAGGCTCGTAGCATATCAACATAAATATAAATAATATTGTCGATTAAGAGAATGATGATTAGTCAATTACATACACAATATATCCCAAAAAGAGCACCATCAGTGTTATACTATATCGAAAAGGAACATTGTTAGTGCTATCGATCCAAAAAAGAAGCATTATATTTAAGAGTTAAGTTATTTTAGTTAACATTAATTGGGAAGTATTGGGGCAAGTATCGGTGCAGGATAATTATCATATACTCTTCTGATACGTATCGGGAAGTATCAGGTAGGTATCGATGCAGGATACGCAGGGGATACAATACGTCATCCATTTTGAAGTATTGGGGCTTCACAGTTGCCTTCCCAAAGCTTACACCCAGCGGAAAGTGCTAAGCTGACAAGACTATGTGCTACAACATTACAATCTCTTTTAACAAAGATAACACTAGTATTCTCTAGCCTTGCAAGAACTTCTATGCAGCCTATGGAGGAGACTTGAGTTGTTGATGTTTTGCCCAGAACAAGCATCAACGCAGTCCCATGGTTTGAGCTACTAACGAGGAGACTTCCATGTCCTCACATTCTGTTTCAGCGAACTTAACAGACCCAGAATGGTTTCTAGCAATCAATCTCCACCATCCTATATTACCATTAGAGAAACAGCCTGCATCTAAATTGATCTTTATAAAATTCTCTGGAGGCGGTGACCATTCTCCTGGAGTTTCAACTACTAAGAGCTATCCTCACTATCCTTATCTTTTATCTCATAATGATATTATTCCTAATCTTATCTTGTACGCCAATGCTATTCATCATCACAGTTGTGTTTTTTACTTTGTATTTTTCTAAATATTTTCTATGCATGGTTTATTTCTTGGAAACCTAACTAGTTAGTTCTTTACTTCAATCTGCATTGCTAAAATCTATACAGAATGTTATTGCTTTTACCTATAAACAAAATGGGTTGATTGTTGGTTGCAAGTACAGAACAATGGAGAAAAGATTTTGAAGTTATCGCTTATAATATGATTGTCATTGAAACAATATTATTAATTTCATCAAAATGCTAAGCCTGTTTCTACTCGTAAAGGAATCACATTATAGTATGAGTAGAAACAGGGTTATCATTTTATCAAACAACATGTGATAACTTCAAAATCTTTTCTCCAGATTATAAGAGCATTATAAGAACATAGTATGAATAAAAGATTGTCCTTGAAACAACATTATAATATAATGCATTATAAGAGCATGGAGAAAGCTCAAGTTATCAAAAGCATGATTGAAGCCACGACAGATCTAATACCACGATATGATGGCGAAGTTAAGTTATCCATGACAGTTACAAAGTCAATGATGAAACAAAAGCAAATAGACTTTCAGGGTTGAAGAGAATGTAGATGGGTCACATAATTGGTAGTCAAGTAGGTTACTTGCCAATAGTTTTTCACAACCAAACAAAGCAAAAATACAATTTGTGTAAGGTTGCCAAATGTAAAAGTTGCATTACAGTTGATGGTAAAATCATATTACCATGCATATATACAAAATCAATACTTTTCTATCACCATAACGACATATAAGCCATTTTCAACACTTTTTTACACCTAAACAGACATATATGTCATTTTTCTCTGCCTTACTTATAGCAGGAACCTAGCAAGTAGCAATTACATACCTAGTGATAATAAACCAAAGAAAAGGAAAAGAAAGAAGTCATGTACATATCTGAACTTTGAAAAGGAAAAGGAAAAGAAGTCACTTCCATGGGCCTTTCTTTCACTGCAGGCAATCCTTTCACGGTTCTGCCGAGAATGAATCTCCTCATGTGAGATTTTACATGAGATATAGAAGTATGATCTCACACCATTAAAGAAGAAAGTTAAAACTAGGTAATGCTCCATCCCTAATCAATTTTAACGCTTACCACTAGCGAACATGACTAATTCCATCACTAGAAACAACTTGCTTCAGCTGCACATCAAAGGTTCTTCCTTCACTCCCTTACAACGTCAATTTAAATCCTTTGGACAAGAAGTCATCTCTGTAAAAAAAATAAAAAATACATGCATCTCAGAGAAGTAAGCTCAACAATATCACAAAAGAATAGTGATAAATAATATAAATATTTTGAAAGGAATTATACATAGATTTGGAGTAATTTCATTGCAGGTAAATTTCTACACAACAATATTCTTATCCTTAAATACACAGATAGCACAACAATATACATAGTCTCAACATTTTGAAATAAGTTTGACATAATAATAGTTATTTCAGACTGAGGATCTCAACTAATGAATGAAAAAAAAGACCAACTGATATCAATATTATTTCTTCACCTTACTTCTAAAGTACAGGAATCCTGCAAATCCTGATACATAGCATACATTGTTGTCTTTCGAAAGCCAGCATACACACATTTTCAAATACATTGAAATTCAGAATACACACATTGTCAAATACATAGAAACCAAGCATACACACATTGTTTTTTTTTTTTTGATCAAGCTAAAAATGATATAAATGTCAGGAGCTGCCTGAACCACATACACAATCATTTCATGGAAATACTAGAGAAAGATAAATCAATGCTGTCCCTATACAAAATTCTAGAGAAAGATAAACCAATGCTATCCCTATACAAAAAGGTAAAATGAAACAACTCATGACTCAAGCATACACACATTGTCAAATACATTGAAATCAAGCATACACACATTGTCAAATACATAGAAACCAAGCATGCATACATTGTCAAATACATTGAAATCAAGCATCCACACATTGTCAAATACATAGAAACCAAGCGTACATACATTGTTAAATACATAGAAACCAAGCATACACACATTGTCAAATACATTGAAATCAACCATACACACATTGTCAAATACATAGAAACCAAGCATACACACATTGTTAAATACATAGAAACCAAGAATACACACACTGTCAAATACATTAAAATCAAGCATACACACATTGTCAAATACATAGAAACCAAGAATACACACATTGTCAAATACATATACATAAACTAAGGTAGAGACTTCAAAGTAATTAGAGAATCCTTGTCCTATAATAAGAATTCAATTTGACCTTTAACATAAAGTTTAACTACATATATCATATGATGGGTCCGTTGAATTGATATTAACTTATACATAATCGATAAGAAGTACCTCTTGCTCTTTCTTGTTTGATTCTCCTTCTTCCTAGAATTATCAACAGGGAAGGAAGGTGGTACAAGACTTCCAACACAAATCACGGCTTCATCGAAATTAGGAATTCCCTCAACATAACTAACTTTTTCACTCTTCAAATCATACCAAACCAGCTTCTTATGATTTACCTTCAACAAAACTTTTTTCCCATCACTCGAATAACCTAAAGGGCTCAAAGATATCACAGGTAAAACGAAACACGATTCCACCAAAGTAAAAAGTTTACAGCAACTATCTTTACATCCATATTCTTTCATCACCCAAACATCAATCTTAGTAGTTTGATAATTCACAATCATACAAAGAAACCCTCCCAAATCAGCAACAGAAATTTCAAAACTCCTATTACAAATAACCTCTTCACCTCCTATTTCATCAGGAAAAGGAACCTCATTGAAAACCTCAAGTGTTAGGTTAAACGCGAGAATTATACGCGGATGTAACCCATCAGGTTTCTTCACCATTATCCAGTGAAGAGAATTCTCAACAAAAACCCCCATGGTTTGAGCATAACAAAGAACATAGTCAATACTAGGAAGTACTTTCCACGAGTTTGTCTTCGAGGTGAAGAGTCTCACACATGAATCAAAAGTAAGGTTTTGTACATCAACAAACCAAGAGATTCTGAGGAGTTTGTAATCGGATGAAAAAGGATCAAAACCAAATCCGTGAATGGAAAAGGCGAAGTGGATGTTGATATCAGATTGAGGAACAGAGATAGGGAGGTGACGGATAATCCGATGTTTACGGATGTTAGGGTTCCAGAAAGCGATTTCGGCTTTGGAGGAAATGCAGAAGAGGCCGTTACATGAACCGAAGAGTTTGATGTGGTTGGTGTGAGACAGAGGGTGGTTGAGCGGGATGACGGTGGTTAGGTTAGGGAAATGGAGTTGATAGAGATTGGTGTTGTGGTGGAGGATGAGGTTGAAGTTGTGAGAGTTTTTGAGGTGAAGATTGGTGAAGTTGTGAGAATCGATTATGGATTTAAGCGATTTTGAAGTTGAGCGGAATCTGAGAAGTGATTGTGGAGGTAAGCGGGAGAAGATTTCGGAGAGCATTTCGGCAGGAAGAACATCACTCGCCATTGTAGGGTTTAGGGTTTTTCCGTTTCTTCCTTCTTTCCTTTCTTTACGCAGAACTTCTTTTATAGGTGGTTAATCTCCATTTATGGTTAAAATCAAAATGTAAACGCTCAATTAAATCTAATAGGTCATTAAGTCTTTACTTTAATTGGTATACATATTTATTGAAAATGATTTCTCTCTTTAAGGCCTCATTTTGTTTTGATAAATTATCACTAAGTTTATGGCTCAAGATTAAATACAAAATAGTTTCTGAATATGCACTTCTGTTATGAGCTTAGTCCTCGGCGTTGAAAACTTCAGTTAACTAATGTGACAAATGTTTTGTACTAACAAGGTGCATGGGGTGTCAGAAGAACGAAAATGAAAATAGAAAATGATCATAATGTAATTCGATTTTGATGTTTAATGAAAGATTTGATTTTGAAAAAAAGAGGAAATTAGATGAGATTTAGGGATTTAGTGATTTGGGGATTAAATTCGGGATTTAGGAATTTAGAGATTTGATATTTAATTTGGAGATATTGATTTTCGGTTTCAAAGATCAAAATGACCATTTTCTACTTTCATTTTAGTCTCTGTGACATCTCATGCACATTGTCAGCACAAAACATTTGTCAAATCATTAGTTAATAGAAGTTTTTAACGTCAAAGACTAAACAAATAACGGAAGTGTTTATTCAAAGACTACTTTATATTTAAACTTAAGTCAGTGACCTTTGTGACAACAAGTTTAAAGTTAGAAACTAAAGTGACCATTTACTCTTTTATTTTGCTTGCTTTGAATTAGGTATCATTTATTCATGTTTTCTTTCAGAAGAGGAATTGCGAATGTAGGTTTATAGTCAAGTTTATAGTAGGGTTTAGTCTTTGATGAAAAAATTGTTGTGAATCCAAACCTCCTTAAACATTATTGAGAGAATTTGTGAGTTGAGTGCCCGATTGATGGGAGTTTTGTGTTTTTAAGGAGCCTAAGCAACTTTGACTTGAATTGGAAATATTTAGCTCATTCTCCTTGTCCCAATTTCTACACAAGTGCTTGAGCTTCCCAATTATGTTCCATAATCATGACGAATGTTTGTCAAATATTTCTCATCCAAAGCAATTGCTCGAGGATAAGCAAAGATTCAAGCAGGGAGAGTTATGAAGCTTAGATTTTAATCTCATTTTAGGGTTTGTTTTATTCGTTATTTTAGAATAAAGAAAGTTACTAATTTTGTTTGTTTTTCATCTATAGGAATGATTGTGGAGCCAAGTGAAGATATTTAGCTAAAAGTGACGAATTCAAGCATTACAACTTACAAGATATATCATGTTGAGATGGTGATCAAGAATGGTGCAAAAGTGTGAGAATGAATAAAAGGATAAAAACTAGTACATTTAACGCCACGGTATAAGCCGTAATCCTTTCATTTCCTCCTTTTTGTCAGTTTTTCTATTGTAAATTGGATGGCCATATGTTGTAAGAGCACGGGGCATACTTGTTTTTGCATCATATTTCACTCGTAAAACTTAAGAATTCCTAAATTTAATGATTTTCTTGTGATTACAATCTGGGAACGTCAAATTCAATCCAAGTTTTGCCACTTTTCTTCTTTACAATGATTATTACTTATTCATGTTTTCAATGGCCATACGTAGGGGTGGGAATAGGCTGGGCCAAGATAGACTTTGCAAGGCCTAAGTCTGGCCTGTCAATTTTTTTAAAGACCAAGTCTGGACTACGTCTGTCATATGCCTACTTTTTAGGTCTGAACCTGACTTTTCTGAAAGTCCGATACGACATACTAGCCTCTGGATAAGATCAATAAGAAACAAACCCACAAAAGTGGAGGAAACAAACTCATTAAATATGAATGAAGGAAAGATAGGAAATTAAGTTGAATTCTTATTCTTATCACAACCAACATAAGTTAAATTTATGGGAAGTAATATCCACGAAGAAAAAAAATAATAATTACTAATATTTTTATCATTATCAAGTATTAAAAATTAAATACCGTAATTTAAACACTACTAATGTGTGTATTTTATTTTATGTGAGACTCCCACTCCCTATTTTTCTTAATTCACATCACACTAGTTCAAAGTCTAATTAATTGTTTGGCTAAATTACATCAGGAGTCCTTTAAATTTCAGGTATGTAACAAATTTGTTTTTAAGTTATTTTGGTCACACATAAGTCTTTTATGTTTAAGGTTTTTAAAATATTGGTCATTTAAGTTATTTTGGTCACACGTAAGTCCTTTATGTTATTTTGAACCCCGGACCTATATATTATGCATTGTCCTTTGTCAACTGAGTTAAGCTCACGAGGAAAAAAAGTTTTGTTATTCATTATTCATTATAACCTTACTCACTTCAAAGAATAATGTCTGATGTTGTGCACAAAGAATATCTAATTTACATAAAAAAATTTATCTAATGACATAATATTATTTTTTTAGGGAATCTAATGAAATAATATTGTATTGTATTTTTTTTAAGGATAATATTGTATTGTATTGTATTTGTAAGCAAATCAAACAATATCGAGAAAAAAAATCTGTATCATATTTGAAAAGTAATTGTATTTCAAAAACCGCATATATTCCGTTTCGGAGTATTTTTCCTTTTTAAAGTAAAAAGGGTTTCCAAGTTAGGGTTTCCACGATATTAAAAAGGGTCAATCAAGAAGAAAACCTTCCAACCACGTATTCATGGCGAGGAAATATGAAGGACTTGCTGTGGGAATAGACCTGGGCACAACATACTCTTGTGTTGCAGTATAGCAAGAACAACACTCGAGTTGAAATCATTCACAACGATCAAGGCAACAAAATAACATTTTCTTGTGTTGCTTTCACTGAAGATCAAAGGTTTATTGTTGATGCTGCTAAGAATCAAGCTGCTGCCAACTCTCAAAACACTGGTTTTGGTAATATTAATTAGTTTACTTCTTTGAATATTTGTTTTTATTAGCTATGTTGCTTAAACTAAAAAGTTGGTATTTAGTTTAGATATTCTATAATGGTTCATGTTTATTGACAAGTTTAGATACTTTATTACAAAAATTATTTAAAAATTCGTAAACCAAATTGCAAATTATTTACAAGTTCAATAGTACAATTACATATACTAATAAATTATAGTTCATGAATCTATTTAGAATTTCCCTAATAAATTATGGACCAAATGAATAACTCGACCTTATTAATATCATTTTTTCAGATGCTAAGAGGTTAATTGGTAGGAAGTTTGGTGATCCTATTGTTCAGGATGATGTATTATTATGGCCATTCAAGGTCACTGCTGGTGTCAATGACAAACCAATGATTACTGTTAAGTACAAAGGCCAGGAGAAGCAGCTATGTGCTGAAGAAGTATCCTCTATGGTGCTAACGAAGATGCGAGAAATTGCTGAGGCATATTTAGAATCACCGGTAAAGAATGCTGTTGTTACTGTACCAGCTTATTTTAGCTATTCTCAGCGAAAAGCAACTATAGATGCTGGCTCAATTGCTGGCCTCAATGTTATGAGGGTAATGAATGAACCCACTGCTGCCGCTGTTGCATATGGCCTTGACAAGAGAGCTGATTGTGTTGGAGAAAGAAATATTTTTGTGTTTGATCTTGGTGGTGGCACTTTTGACGTTTCTATCCTAACTATTAAGGATATAACATCTTCCAAGTTAAGGCCACTGCGGGAAACACTCACCTTGGAGGAGAGGATTTTGATAATAGAATGGTAAACTACTTTGTACAAGAGTTCAAGATAAAGAACAAAGTGGACATTAGTGGGAATCCAAAAGCCTTGAGGAGGTTGAGAACTGCTTGTGAGAAGGCAAAAAGAATACTTTCGTTTCTTGTTGTTGCAACCATTGAGGTTGATTCTTTATTTCAAGGCATTGATTTTTCTTCATCGATCAATCGGGCAAAGTTTGAGGAAATGAATTTAGATCTTCTTAATGATTGTATAAAGACTGTTGAGAGTTGTCTTATGGATGCAAAGATGGACAAGAGTACTATAGATGATGTTGTACTTGTTGGTGGATCTTCTAGGATTCCCAAAGTCCAACAGCTATTACAGGACTTTTTCAATGGGAAGGAATTGTGCAAGAGCATTAACCCTGACGAGGCTGTAGCTTATGGGGCAGCTGTTCAAGCTGCTTTGTTGAGTAAAGATGTTAAGAATGTTCCAAATTTGGTGCTGCAGGATGTTACACCTTTGTCCATTGGTAGGTCAATAATAGGAGATATCATGAATGTGGTGATTCCAAGGAATACTTGCATTCCTGTCAAGAAGACAAAAGCATATTTAACATCTACAGATAACCAATCCAGCTCCTTGATTAATGTTTATGAGGGTGAGAGAACAAAAGCCAGTGACAACAATTTGCTTGGTTCTTTTTGTCTTTCTGGCATACCCCCAGCTCCTCGTGGCTCCCCTTCTTCAAATGTTTGTTTTGCTATTGATGAAAATGGTATTTTGACAGTTTCTGCTACGAATAGTTCTTCTGGCAATTCAAATGAGATTACAATAACCAATTACAAAGAAAGGTTGTCAGGTGAAGAAATAAACAAATTAATTAAGGAGGCTGAGAATTTTCATATTGAAGACAAGAGATTCC
>Ga0315913_1002928_pt1 | contig 20283 bp, 9 predicted proteins | sample MpolsnodulesMG_FD_207736 | JGI IMG/M metagenome (GOLD analysis project Ga0315913, IMG submission 207736) | Medicago polymorpha root nodule microbial communities from Los Angeles, California, United States - small nodules | ecosystem: Host-associated > Plants > Roots > Nodule | place: USA... | reverse complement strand
GGGAAGTACCATTTTTGCTTAAAGATGCAACAAAGTACCCTCTCTTTCACCAAAAATAGTAAGACCCGGATTATGAACTTAATAAATTTCATTAAAAATACACAAACACACCCCTATAAATAATCTCATCCATGCAATGCAATAAGAACCATCATTAACACAACTTCTCAACTCTCATCTATGATACATTACATAACAATGAGTTTCAACAACACATTATTTTCACTTTTTAGCCTCTTCTTGACCATTTTATCCCTTTGGTTTTCATTCTCCAATGCACAAAACTTACCTCAAGATTTTCTGGATGCCCACAACACAGCTCGTGCACAAGTTGGCGTTGCAAACATTACTTGGGACAACACAGTTGCTACCTATGCTTTGAACTATGCAAATTCAAGGAAAAGTGATTGCAATTTGGTTCACTCAAATGGACCTTACGGTGAGAATCTTGCCAAAGGCTCAAGTGGTACATTCACTGGAGTTACTGCGGTAAATATGTGGGTTAATGAAAAACAATACTATGATTACAACACTAATTCATGCATCAATGGAGGACAATGCTTGCATTATACTCAAGTTGTGTGGCGTAACTCTGTCCGTTTAGGGTGTGCTAGGGTACAATGTACCAATGGATGGTGGTTTGTCACTTGCAACTATGATCCCCCGGGCAATTATGTTGGTCAAAAACCCTATTAATAACATTACTGAGCTAAAAGGGTCTTAATGATAGTCTATACTGTATCATGGCATGGCATGATAATGTCATGCAACAAAATAAAAATAATATTTCAGTGTTGTTTTTGGTAAGTTTTTTAATTGATCTCTTGAATGTGTAATCTTCGTTGACATATCAGTTTTTATGTTATGTACTTGTCTACTTAAGTTTCTCTTATCTGTTTATCGTTACATAATATAAGTGCTCTAGTATGGGTCATATTTTCTTTCTTTTTTGACACATGGGTCATATTTTCATAAACTATTTTTCTACCATAATTTCAAACACACAATTGGTAAATTTTATTTTTCTACCATCTTTAATTCCACACACACACAATAAGTATTTTTCTACTATTTTCTACCATCGTTAATTTCACACACACAATTGGTATTTTTTTTAACCATCATTTCTAGGATAAATTGAGTGACAAGTAAAGTCGAAAAATATATATATTAGAGCAAGAAAAAGTGCAATTAAAGTTGATTTGGTTGCATAAAAATAAGAAAAAATGCAATTAAAGTTGATTTTGAAAATTAGGTTTACAAGTGATCAAGCCTTCGAATCCTCTATTGTTCACTGTAAAATAACTTGTCTCTCTTCTCTCTCAATGTTCACATAGTTTAACGACGAATTAACACAATTGTTTTGATCAATCTCTTGAGTCAAAACTCTTTCCTAAATTATAATCTTTTAATCTCTTAACTTAATTCATAAATGTTGGAAGTATTACTAGTCCGTTAATTCATATGTCATAACTCAACAATTTTCTATCTCCAGTTTAATATGTTAAGTCAAATAGATTTATTAGGTCGGATTTAACAACTATGTCTAGAAGTCAATTAAATTCTAAAATCAACTATTATATCAAGAAGTTAGAGCTATTAGTCATACATATTCATACAAAAGGCATTAAACACAAATAAAACTGAATAAAACTAGGATTCCATCATGTTGAAGAGAGTTCATAACAAATTACATGATTACATCTTACAATAGATTCGTCTCATGGCTTAATCAGGAAAGGACTTAGCTACTCATAACTAAAGCAATCAATAACAAAGAAAATATGTAACATACATAAATTAGAACTAACTATGAGTTGGTGTGAGATCCATAGCGTGTTTCTAGGTCTCAGGCTGCCTCCTATGCTCTGAAGACTCCTAAAAGTTAAACCCTTATTCTGAATTCGCATCTGGCTTTCATAGAGAAAATTTGTAACAACCTCCATTGTGTCATATAACTGTTCCAACTTGCCATGTTACAAGATGTGCCACGGTTGATTCCCAACGTGCCACAATGCAGGAAAAAAAGAACAAACTCCAAATCATGATGCTCCTTCAGACGTGCCTCGATACAAGTCCATCGTGGCACGATTTTTCCTGTAATTGAAGCTTCCAAAGTCTTCTACAGATTGTATAAAACTTGCCCATTTCATAGCCATGTGACCACTTAACACTTTTGACAAACTATCGGTTTATTTCAACATGTAATTCATGAAAAAGACTCTTTAACTTGCTCAAAAAGGAATAAAAACAAACTAAAAACATGAGTATGACCTAATATTATCATATTGTAATGACACCTTTTAGTCAATAGTATAAGCAAAAATTCACATTTTTGGTTCATTGAGTAAGGGATGTGTGTGATCTATAATATAGACCGCATACATTATTTATTGGTTAAATCTAAAAAATAAAGTTTTGTTTATGATAGTGATATTTGGTGTATTAACTTTGAAGTTTTTAATATTTTCTTTCAAACAAAAATTTTGACACAAATATGACATAGGTGACATTTTGAGTAAATAGGCAATTATCCCGAAATTGTAAGTTTCATCAAAACTTCCATTACTCCCTAAAATTGCATAACGTTAGTCAATTTATCCCCTCCGTCAATTTCCTCCGGTACGTGACATTTGACTGTCAACGTGGCACTGTCACGTGTCTAACATGTCATGCCACGTCACAGGGGGTAAAAAAATTCTCAATATTCCCTTAAAATTTGACACTTATGTGCAAAATGCCCCTTAAAATTTAATAATTAAGGTGACATTTTCTTAATTCCCATTAAAGTGTAAGGACAAAATTGAAATTTCAAGATCTGTCTCTCTCTTTTTTTCTCGTTTCACTATTCTCTCTCTTCTCCCACCATCGACCTCCTCTCCTCTCCCTCACACCACCTCTGAGCGGTCCAATCCATCAGAGAACTCACAACTCTACGACGAGCAAGGTATTTCACATTCTCAGCTGGATTTCATTTTTATGTATTACTATTCTGCTGTAACTTCTATAAACTTTCTAATTTACTATTTTACATTCCTCAGCTGAATTTCAGTTTTATTTATTTTTCCCAAATTTACTATCCTGCTGTGACTTCTATAACTTTTTAGTTTATTTCACATTCTCCAAATTATTATCCTGACTGAGAATTCAAGATACTTTTTAGGTTTTTCTTTTCCCCAGTTTTTTGTTTCCCTTTCCAATCGAACACGCCTTTTATTTAGCTCCAAATCCAGTTTTATAATTCCTCATTTTATTTTTACAGATAATGAGGCGCGGATTTATTACAGAATCAACCACGGCTGATTCTACCGAAGAAAACCCCATTTTGGAAAGGACGAAGAAGAGAAGGCAGTATGCAAATGAAGTAATTGAAGACAGATTGAGTGACTTACCTGACGGTGTTATTCTTCACATTTTGTCATTATTGGATACAAAACAGGTTGTCAGAACTTGTGTTTTGTCAAAGAGATGGGAACATCTATGGAAACGTATTTCAACCCTTATATTGCATTCTTCTAGATTTTCCTATGTTAAGCAATTTACAACTTTCGTGTCTAAGATTTTGACTCTTCGTGATAGCTCAACTGCATTGCGTGTTCTTGATGTTGACCGTAATGGTAATTTCGAACCTCGACTCCTTAAAAGGATTTTAAACTACATTTCCTCCCATAGTACCCTCCTCCAGGAATTAAGTATCTCGGTCCGTGGTGATAGTTCTCTCATTTTGAGCTGCTTTTCTTCTTGTCGGGCTCTTACATCTCTTAAGCTTTCAATTTACCCTAGAGATGGTTATACCGAAACATTATTTCCAAAATCGTTGAATTTGCCTTTATTGACCAGCTTAGATCTAACAAATTTCGCCTTCTGCGGTGGTGAAAGCGGTTGTGCTGAGCCCTTTTCCGTCTTTACCATGTTGAATAGTTTGGCCCTTAGTAGTTGTAAGGTAAAGGATGCTCAAATCCTCACCATATCAAGTGATACACTTGCCAATTTAGCTATACATAGTCCTTTGGAAGAGATTAATGTGGATATACATGATAATTCGTCCAACATGCCCAAAATTGAGCTATCTACCCCAAGTCTCTATACATTTACATACAGCGGTAGTCTTATTCAGGAAATATGTGGGAGCGGACTTTCTTCTGTTAAACAAGTACATATCGATGATTCACGAGAATTTTCAGCTTCGGTGAGGCATGGTTTGCTTGTATTCAACTGGCTGCTAGACTTTGCCAATGTAGAATCATTAGCACTCTCTTCAACTACTCTTCAGGTCCCTTGTCATATTTTCAGCCTTTATTATTACTTTCTTAAGATGCTACTTTTTTTAAATTTATAATTTGTTAAAATTCAATTGACTTGCATTAGACTGATCTTAATCTACCCTTATTGCTTAGATTCTCTCCTTAGTTCCTGATTTATTGGAGGTTAAACTCCCTTCGTTATGTAACTTGAAGTCATTGGAAGTAGAATTGGTACCATTTATTCACCGAGATGGATTTTTATTCCGATCAATCGAACATGCCATGTTAAAGAAAGCTGCTGCCAAGTCTCGTAAAGAAGTTGCTAAGTTAAGAAGGGCATTCAAAGCACGTTTGGAACCACGTGCCATACCTGACGGTCTAGTTGACTTCTTGCGACAAAACTCGCCGTCGGCGGAAGTTAACATAACCACAGATTTCTCGCATGTTTTAAATCCTAAGCAGGTAGGTATTTAAAAATCTTAAGGGAGCTGAGTGTGGTAATTTTTTTGAGAATCTGAGTTTAGATAATTTGAAATCAAACAAACCATATGAATAGTTTGTGATTGACTGTTATTAAACAGGTTGTAGAATCTATAAAGGGAGCAAAGATCGTCAGCTATCGTTCGCGATTTTCCGCACGGCTCAGGCCTGCCCCTTTCCATGCCGCACCTGCTTCTGGTACTGAATATGATTCTGCCACTGCTCTTGCTTCTGTCTCCGTGACTGCTTCTGCCGCGGTGCCTGCCTCTGCTGCACCTCCCAATCTTCATCTCTGCCGCGCTGAAAAGGTAACACTCCTCACATGCATTTTTATGGATCCTCTTTGAGTTTCTTTACTAAATTTTTGTGAATATTTCCTTTTTTGTGATACTTCAGAATGAGACATCATAATAGATAATTGTAGGAACCCTTGCCTGCAATTTACTCAAGTAGAAATTGTTGAAGAATGGCGACAGAGCCATCTATAATAAAATCAGTTTTGAATCTTTCATATTCAGTTGTTATTCATTTGCTTTTTTATATCTGTTGTAAACTTTTTTCATGATTTTTTTTGCGGTGACAATTGATAGTGTTACCTTTTCTGCCTTTAGGATGATAAATCATCAAATGAAGATGAGGTGGAGAAGCGCCAACCTAACACCGACTCTCCGCTTCTAGATAATGGCCAGTGAAGAGTTCTCATATTGCCTTTCTTGTTACAATGCCTCCTTTGTGAACCTTTCTTTTAAGATATCAGATCTGCAAATATCAGTTTGGATGACTTTACTGAAACCTGTTGTTTGATTTGACAAGCGTTTGGTCTATCACATGAGTTCTTCATTTGAGGTCCATGAGTTCATCTAGTTTGTAGTCTCCAATTTTAAAGCGAAATTGTAATATACTGCACTTCTTTTGGGAGTATGTCTCGGATACTGAATTGCAATGTACAAATCCTGTACACTGCAAATTGTATGTATAATGTGTCTTTTGTTTTCGAGAGCCTTCACGAATCATTTAGGTGCTACTGGACCCCGTTTGTTGTTTATCCATGACTTTTGGTTTTGTGTTATAAATTTGTTTTATGATCCTGCTAATTCAAGTTTTTCTTTTATATAAACGTTGTGTTTATTCTCATTTTGTTGATACTACTTTGTTGCTAATTGCATTTATTTGCCTTTGCCATCTGTTGCCGTACAGCTAGGGCTGGCGATGAATTGCAGTCCTTGTAAAAAATCTCTCTCTGAGTTCTTATTGAATTGAAAAGTTTTTCCAAACTAACACATAGTACGGTTCATAGTTGATCATGTGATTTGATTTGTCAATAGTCACTACTTGAAGAGAACAACTGTTGATGAAAAGCCGGAAATAAAATCAACTGGAAATCTTCTAAAAAACGAATGAAAATATCAAACAAAAAAATTGACTTAACAGGAGTCGAACTAAGCCTGACATAGGATCAGCTTTAAAATTCAATGCCCAAACTTGCAATCCACAATAATTAAAGTTTGATAAGATGTTTTAGAGATGGAAATTTTTAAACAGGACATAAGTTTCACGTAAGCAGGTATGAGCAAATTAATTAATGTACTCTACCTGACTCTGAAAGTGAATATCCTTTCAAAAAAAATAAAAAATTCAAGTGAATATGCATTTTCCTCCTTCAATTTGCACGCATGCATCCATCAATTCTGTCCTCAAATTATTCGAAATAGTTAAAACGTCCTTGAATTTTATCATTTTCGTTCCTCCGTCAAATCTCACTGTTAACGGTGATGGCGTGTAATGGTAAGCGCTGACGTGGAATGCCAACTCATATGCCACATATTCAGGGACGAAATTGATTGAAAATTAAATAAAAAATTGACTTTTTTTAAAATGAAGTCATTACAAATTGTTTCATTGTCAAATCGATCCCTGAATTTGTTTATAGACAAGGAATCATTGATCAATATTATTTAGAAGGTAAGTGGGCAACAAGTTGCGCCGCTAGGCCATTTTGGATGGCAAAATCGATCCTCGTAAACACAACATTCATGAACCTAGAAAACATGACATTATTTATCATCAACCATCAAATTGATATACTAATGTTAAAAACTAAAAGAATGGTTATTTATTACCTTTTACCTGTTTGAAATGAAGTTTCATCCACCATGAATTATTATATCAATTTTAAAATGAATGACTCGTTTCATTTTTCGATTCAATGTTAATTACTACTCTGTTCTAAAATAAGTGAATCGTTGCACACATTTCAATGTACATTTTAAATTTTAATATTTTTAATTATGCTTTAGCAAAAATTTAATATTTTGAAAATATTCTTTTAGACAAATCTAATAACATTTTATATGTTATTTCATTTTCATCTGTCCCAAATTTTCATCATCCACCATTTTATATGTTACAATGCCGATGACACATTTTTCTTTTATACCCTTGACAATTTATTATCTTGTCTCTCATTTCCAATTTTTTAGTTATCTTTCTCGTATTATTTATTAAAGACAATTCTGTAAAAATAGCCTGTAATATCCCTTTTACATAAATAAAATTAATTACATTTTTTGATACTGTGAAATGTTCAAAACGTCATATAATTTGGGACGGGTGGAGTGCCATTTGACTTTATATATAATAGTAGAAAAACAATGAAAGTATGTCGTGTGAATAGTGGAGATAATCAAGTTAGGCTATTTATTTTGAAACGGATGGAGCGCATTTCCAACTATACATTCTAATTGAGGCAAATTTCATAACTCACAATTCAATTTATTTCTCAATCCAACTTAAGTTATTCTGAACAATTCGTCTTGGTGGAGCTCGTTAATCACTTGAGTTCAATTGTTTGATTATCATTTAGTTTTTTTATGTATGAGAAAATAGTTAAGTTAATCGGTAACATATTAATAAAAGATACTTAATTTACAAATTTTATCAAGTTCAAGGACTCCAAAATATATTTACATAATTCAGGAAGTGAGTTGCAGAGGAGAGAATGCCATAATCTAGGATTAAATTAATTTTTAATACTTTTTTAGACGTAATCCTTTTTTTTGTGTGTGTGGGGAGGTAATCTTATTTTTTTTTAGTAATTACTCTTCTTTTTACTGCGCTAACGTTAGTTGACTATCAAAAATATTTTATATAAATTTTGAATGTAAATTACAAATGATATCTATATCTATACTATATATAAAGAACATAGTCTATTTTGACTCCTTTAAATTGCATTTTTCTCTTTTCCAAATTATCCTCAACTTTAAATACAAATATCACGTATAATAAATAGATAAAGTAAATTCACACTACCAAAAAAAAGATAAAGTAAATTCAAATATTAAAAAAAGTGTAATAAAAGCATAATTTAGACACTCTTTGTAGTTAACTTCAAACTGGTAAAGAAACAAATTTTGGGAGTTGTTGAACACTTGGCCTGCATGTTGCTTTAGTCAATGAATGACCTTGGAGTTACTTTTGAGTTCTCTTTGTTTCAGTTGAGTGATGCTTTTGAAATATGCCTACTGCCTGTAGTCTATTTAGAAAACCATTTTATTATATTGTGATCGATAACGCTTGTTTAAACTTGCATGGTGGTCAATTAGTTTTTCAAAATATTAGTGGTAGTCTGGTTCTGGTAGATGAATTTTTGTGCAAATATTTAGATGTGTGTATTTAGTTATTTAATTGTTTGTGTTAGGATAACTGTAAGTCAGACCATAACTTGTGATCTTTTATAATACAATACAGCTCATGTACCATATATAAAGTACCATATCCTTATGAAGTACCGAAGATAGCAAGGATAGAAGTCATTAAAATGGTAAATATCATTTGGATGACACCAAGCCGAGATTAGATATTCAAACCCATGAACCATGAGTTCATTGAAATCCATGTTATTGAGTCATTTATTTGTCAGTGTTAAAAATATCAAATAGGTAGTAAGACAGTAGATGTAGAACCGAGCAGCACACACCTTAGTAACTTGAAAGCTATCAATGGCACTATCAGTATCAGAGCTGCATGAATGACCCTCTAACAATGTCATTGTTGGTAACGACCAGTTGATTAGATTATAGAGTTTGACAATTCTTTCACCAAACTAAAAATCTACAATATGAATTGGCATACTTGTTAGGAAAGCATTTAGATACTTTACATAACCCCTAAGAACATGAATTAATTGAGGATGCTCAGTCATATTTGTGATTTATCACATCACATTAAAAAACCTTTGAGGAGAAATTATTTGTATAAATTTTAATTATTTTTATTTTTTAATTTTCATATATTCCTTGTAGAAGAGATAATACATATTGATCACTAAATATGATTACCTCTACCAATCAAAATTCAACATTTCATCTTCTTTTTATCACAATAATGTTTTACTTTCAAAGTCTCGCATCTTTTTATAAACAAGTTAAAATGAACGTACATTTTAAAAATGAACATAGAAAATATTTTTACAAAGTAAACAAGATCTTAACATAAAATAATTTTTATTTTCATGTGCAAAAAAAAGAGTAAACTTTACAAGCCTAGAACAGAAAAGCTAAACAATCATATATTAATTTTCTTTTGAAGGAAATCATATATTATTATCATCCCCTAAAAAATTCATATATTATTATTAATTTTTTTAAGCAATCATATATTTTTTTTTGACAAAAATAAAACGATATTCATTCATTCAAATCGATAGATTACATTAGATACAAACATCGTTAAAAGCGTAAATGATGAATCTGCGAACAAACTCACAACACCCAAGTTAATAGCATAAAACGATAAAATGCCTACAAATAAAATGGTAAAACCTAAGTCACCGAAATTCACATACTTCCGGATCTTTACGCCCAAATCATTGGTTGAATTTGTAATTGACTGATGCCGATCTTTCAATAGGAATAAACGAACACCGCAACGAGACGCGAAATCAAACGTCGCACAAGACGACGAACAAACAAAACGCCGCATTTAGACGACAAAATCACAAAAAAAAAAAACACAAAAAAAAAAAACTTGATATATGTGAAAACCTCACATTTAAATTGAAAGAAAAGAGAAAAAAGATGTCGATGAGTTATTCTAGGTCAAAAAATACCAAAAACTGCTCATCCTCAATGGACAAAAAAGAAAGAAAGTTTAGAGAGAAGTTAGAGTTTCTCTCATTAGAAAACTAGGGTCGGCTATACGAAGTATATGCTTCTTTAAGCAATCATATATTATTTTTATAATTTAAAAATCATACCATGAAAATAATTTAATCTTTCGATAAGGACAAAAAATGAAAAAGCGAACTCCCTCAATACTGCAATTGCAGTTCGCACCAATTATTCACTCGTTAACTTTTTCCCCCTCGCTCAAAATTAAAGTAACAAATCCTAGAAAGCGTTTCAATCTATTTTTTGAGAGTTCTTGCTGCAGCGTTCAAATCCATCGAATAAGTCACTACTACTTATCGAGGTATTTCCTTTACATTCTCAATTTCATTTTTCTAATTTATTTCTGTCCCATCACTCCTACTCTCATAGGTTTGTTGTTTATTAGTTTCGTTTACCAGTTTTTGTTACACTCATGTACGGCTGAAAATGAGTTCCTCTCAACTCGATAAGAATCAGATCGGCTTCAAACTTTTTTTCCCCTCACTTTACACTTTAGATTTAAGTATTGTTAAAATAGACACTTTATAGTATAAAATGAATAATATTAACGTTAATTAACAAATCAAAATTAGATATTGTTGGTACATCGTAACAAATCATGAGTTGATTAAAATAACAACCCTTGATTTTATCACTTTACTCACTTGGATTCAAATCCTGTTAAAACATGACACCCATTTAATTGAAATTATAATGTTAAAGAAGTATTGGATGTTAACAGACTTGTGATGGTGTAGTCAGTAGTGTGTGTGTCGAGCTGGCTCATGATCCAAATGAGTGGAATTATGTATAGTTCTAGTTCAACTTGTTTGGTTCATCAACCAAGTTTGTTCATGAACCAAGTTCAGCGAGTTAATCATTGAAGGAGTCTCGAACTATTTTCGAGTTGGTTGGGTTCATTGTCAACCCTACTGTCATACTATATCACTTGCTTTTTGAACAATTTGCTTTGGCTTGAAATATTGCTTTATAATTCCTTTTTATGCTTAACATACAGAAAATGAGGCGTGCGTATGATTCTTCCAAGAAAACCAGGATTCAAGAAAAGATGAAAAAAATAAGTCAATGTGAGACTGAAAATGAAGAAAGTGAAGAAAATGAAGACAGGCTAAGTGACTTACCCGAGTGTGTTATCCTTCACATTTTATCATTTTTGAACTCCAAACATGCTGTTCAAACCTGTGTTTTGTCCACAAGATGGAAGCATCTTTGGAAACGTATTCCCACCCTTATATTGCATTCCTCAAACTTTTCAACTGTCAAGAAATTTGCCATATTCGTGTCTAACATTTTGACTCTTCGTGATAGCTCGACTTCACTGCATGCTCTCAATCTTGATCGTCGTGGTGATATTGAACCTCAACTCCTTAAAAAGATTTTAAATTATATTTGTTGCTCCCATAATACCCACCTCCACGAATTAGGAATCTCTCTCTGTCGTGGAAGTGATCTCATTCTGAACTGCGTTTCTTCATGCCACGCTCTTACATCTCTTAAGCTTTCACTTTCCCCTAGTAGTAGTCGTCGTTATTTTACTTCTGAAGAAAGATTATTTCCAAAATCTTTGAATTTGCCTTTGTTGACCAACTTAGATTTAACAAATTTAGTCTTTTGTGGTGGTGAAAGCGGTTGTGCGGATCCCTTTTTGGCCTTTCCGAAGTTGAATAGTTTGGTCATTCGTTGTTGTAAGATAAAGTATGCTCAAATCCTCAACATATCAAGTGAGACACTTGTCAATTTAGCTATACATTATCCTTTGGAAAAAGAGAAGTTATCTTACCATGATACTTCATCCAAATTTGCCAAAATAGAGCTATCTACTCCAAGTCTTTGTACATTTACTTTTATTGGTAGTCTTATTCAAAAAATATGCGGGAGCGGACTTTCCTCTGTTAAACAAGTAAATATTGATGATTCACATCAGTTTTATGCTTCAGCGGGGAATGGTTTGATTCTACTCAGCTGGCTGCTAGACTTTGCGAATGTAGAATCATTTAGAGTCACTTCAACTACTCTTCAGGTCAATTGTCATGTTTTCCGGTTTTATTTTTACTTTCTTCTTAAGATGCTTTTTTATGGTTTTAATGTTTTGTTAAAGTTCAATTGACTTGTGTAAAACTGATTTTAATTCACTCTCATTGCTTAGATTCTCTCCATAGTTCCTGATTTATTGAAGGTTAAGCTCCATTCTTTATGTAACTTGAAGTCATTGGTAATAGAATTGATACCACTTCATGATGGATCTTCATCCCGCTCAATCGTAGATGCCTTGTTAAAGAAAGATGCTGCCATGTCACGTAAAGAAGTTGCTAAGTTAAGAAAGACATTTAAAGCTCGTTTGGAACCACCTGCCATACCTAATGGAATAGTGGACTTCTTGCGACAAAACTCACCGTCTGCGGAAGTTAACATCTTTACAGATTACCCGGATTGTTTTAATCTTAAGCAGGTAGTTATTTAAAATCCATAAGGGAGCCGAGTGTGGTAACTCTTTTGAGAATCTCAGCTTAGATAGTTTCAAATGAAACAACCATAACAGGAGTTTGTGATTGTTTGTTACTAAGCAGGTTGTAGAATCTATAAAGGGCGCTAAGATCATCAGCTATCGTTGCAAACTTGCCGTGTCTGCCTCCTCCTCTGCCCCACCTGCTTCTGCTGCTGAATATGCTCCTCATACTGCTCCTGCTTCTGCCTCCGTGCCTGCTTCTGCCGCTGTGCCTACATCTGCTGCACCTTCCAAACTTCATCTCTATTGCGCTGAAAAGGTAACACTCATCACATTCATTTTGATGGATCCCCTTGAGTTTCTGTTTCTCAGTTTTTGGGTGCCATTTGTTGTTTTAATGTGGACTTTTTCCATTTTTGTTATATTCCAAAATGAGATAGCATAATAGATAATTGTAGGAACCCTTTCTGCAATTTACTCAAGTAGAAGTTGTTCAAGAATGACGACAGTGGTATCTATAATGAAATTAGTTTTGAATTTTTCATATTCAGTTATTGTTCATTTGTTTTTTTATACCTATTGTAAACTTTTTACATATGATTGATTTTTCAATGATGATTATACTTTTTTGAAAACTCGATATCCGGCCCAAGGACGGACTGATTTTGCGAAGCTTTGTAAAAACTAGCCTTGCAGTGATAATTGACAGTGTTACTTTTTCTGCCTTTAGGATGATAAATCATCAACTGAAGATAAGAAGGAAGCGCCAATGTAACACTGACTCTCCAGTTCTAAATAATGGGCAGTGAAGAGTTCTCATATTTCATACAAATTATGACGCCTTCTCCGTGAACCTTTCTTTTAAGACATCAGATAAGTGACTGAAAAATATCAGTTTGGCTGACTTTACTGAAACATGTTGTTTGATTTGACAAGCATTTGGTCAATCACATGAACTCTTCATTTGAGGTCCATGAGTTCATCTAACTGGTAGTCTCCATTTTAAAGCCAAATTGTATATCTTGGATACTAAATTGCAGTATACAAAAAACCTATACACTGCATATTGTATTATGTGTGATATGTTCTTGTCTTTTGTTGTTCGGAGCCCTCACGTAGCAGTTAGTTGCTACTAGACCTTGTTTATCGATGACTTTTGGTGTTGTGCTATGATCTTGTACGGAAGAGTACATTGCGTTTATTCTCATTTTGTTGATACAACTTTGCTTATAATTGTGTTTATTTGCCTGTCATCTGTTGTTGTGGTTCTAGGAATGACAATGATGGTTTAGCGGCAGTATTGGTGTCGGCAAATATTACCCACGGGGCTTTTTTCGACTGCCCTGTCGTCGTTGATAGTTTGTTGCTGATTCAGTGCTATGCATGATGATGCACCAAACATTTCTAAACATTTTGTAGAGGAGGCTTCAAGAGAAGAAGTTGATGGTAGAGTCTGACTCATAAGTGGCCCTTAGTTGGGTTAAGAGGAGTGAGGATTGTCCATGGTCAATGCGGTTCTTCAGTGATGAACTGCATAATTGCTTGGCAGCACTGTATCAGGTAGAGTTTGTGCATGGGAACAGAGAAATGAACTCATTTGCGGATGCTTTAGCAAAAAGTGGTGTGAATATGGAGGGGCGGAGGATTTGGCAGCCTGAGGATTGAAGTGTGTGAGGCTTGCTAGTTTGCAATTCAAAATTTATTTTGCAGAAATAGAGAAATCTATTTGTATAGCTGTCAGTTTGCTGCTGTCCTGACTGATTCGGATGCTGTTGTGGTGGGGCGTGTTTAGCTGATAGGTGGGATTGTGTTGCTGGTGTTGGTCTTTTTGTGGCTAGTCGGTGTGATATGGTGTGGTTGTATGCGCAGTGGTATTTTGTTTGTCTCATAAAAGAAGATATTTGTCAGGTGATACTGGGTGTTAGTTATTGTTGAAATCGTAGGAGGCTAGGGGCCAGTTTGAATGCAAAGTGCAGCGTTTCAAGTTAATTGATTGTTGAAATTGGTGTTGGATAGAATATTAATTGATTGTTTAGTGGTTTTGTTGGTAACTTGGTAGGCTAGGGATATGTCCTAGGTTTAGGTGAGTCTGTTGGAAGGAATATGGGAGTAGCAGAGTCTAATATTTTGGTATTTGGTGTGTTCCTTCTGTGTTTTTTTTGGCAGTCTGGTGTGTCTTTTTTATACCTAGTATTTGGATGTTTAGTGGTTTTGTTGTAAGGTACTTGTATTTGCTTTTGTCCGGGCATCTAGAACATGATAGTATAGGGATCTGGATCCTCTCCACACACACGCTCTGTACAACCTTTCATAGATGGTGGGTAGCGCCCGCGTTGATGCTGTGCAATAGGATGGATGTAGCACGTGTGGCATGTTTAGTTATACGTGGTGGTTTAACTGAATGTGATGATGATTGACTTTCTATTTAGAAATTGTTTCTATTGGCAAAACTGATTTTAAGTTGAAACTTTTGTATGCAGTTTATGTGAACTTTTGATTTTGGGTTGACAAAACCTGATTTGGAGAGAATTGATTATGCAAAACTGATTATGACTTCAAGTAAGTTGAAGATAAAATGATTTTGTCAAGATACATTCATGTCAAAATAAGTTGAATAATAAATTTAAGTGTTGAAATTAACTCTAGAATCAAAAGCTACAATTCCTATTTAAGTGTTGAAATTAACTCTAGAATCAAAAGCTACAATTCCTATCATCAAGTAGAATCTATTTTGGTGGCAAAATTATAAAATCAATTTTATTCAAAAGCAAACAAATATGTCAATTTTTTTTATACCTTTAGAATCAAAAGTGAAACCAAATATACAATCAAACTTTATTAGAATGTGATCTGATGTGATAGGAATCTTCTGCCAATTTCTACGATTATTGCATACTTAAAATTAATTTTAATAGTTAATGGACACTATTCAAATGGATGAACAATATTAATTAATTTTTTTTTTAAAATTATCTAAATATAAATCATGTGACATATTACAAAACTTATTTGTAATCAAAATCAATTTTATAAAAATAATCCTAATATGATAATTCTCATCGAGAATGTAGGATTTTCATATAATTTGGATTAGTGTTGGTTTAGCCATCCAAATTTTGATGGGAGGATTCCACCTAGGCGTAACTATAGTTCTTTTCTGTTCTTAAAACCTCTTGTCCTACAATAGTTTTTTTTGGCTTAATTGCAGTTTTGGCCCCCAAGACAAAAAAAACAAAAAAAACGTGGCACCTCACTTAGGGTGCCACGTCAGCGTAGACCGAGTCAATATTGGTCTTGGGCTGCATTTTTTTTTTATGCAAGTCATTCTTATCCAATTTCAAAATAAAAGTGTCATTTCGGAACTCTTGTTTAGTCAGTTTTGCATTTCCCTTGCTTTTATTGAGTTATTCTTTTGAAATATGTCTGCTGCCTAATTAAGTGATACGTTGGAAAATACAGTTGATTAAGGTTGCTAGTTGCTCTTTCAAACATACATGATAGTCAAGATTATCCTATGAAGCACGGACACTCCTTGGATTAGGCGTATCCCGGTGTCGGACACGTGTCGTATCCGACACGACATCGACACTTGTAATTACACTGAATTATGTGATTTTTTTTCAAATTATTAGCTGTGTCGGTGTGTCAGTGTCCGTGTCGTGTCCGTGTCCGTGCTTCATACTCAATAAGCTTTTTCAAAATTTAAGAGGTAGATGAATTTCTGTGTAGATATCTGGTTGCTTCAATAGTTAGTTGTATTTTAATTATTGGGTTGTTTGTGATAAGGTAAATTGGACCTCATGGAAAATATTTAAGGACTACTAGAGGACCATGTTGAAAAGATTGAAGGACTACTAAGTACTTACATGGTATTAATAACCAAACATCAGGGTAATGTTGATTGCTAATATATGATTTGAGAAACCAGAGAGTGCTCATTTGAACACAGTAAATATCACCCGAGAAACATATTGCATGTAAATGTAAAACAAAAATCATGCAAATGTGTTTCATGCATGCTTAGTCATAAAGAGAAGGAAAATGGTAAAAACATAAAATCTTTTTTCTGGTAGTTGAGGGCCAAGCCTATTAATAATTATTATATGGTTTTGTGTCTGGTGGTTGAAAGTTGAAACTGATGAAGGAGACTATGATAGGCTGGAAAGGTTTTGGAGTGTGAAGATACAAAAAAAAATCAGAATCTGTATCTGATGATATGTTTTTCCTGATAATGCTTATGAATATTACCTATAAAGATTTAATTGTATCAAATCAGTAACTGACCTATGAGTGTTCATTATTTTCAAGGGTGCATATTTGAGTTAAAATATTGAATGCAATGAGTTAGTTTAGGTTCACTTTATGTGTATTGTTGCTTTCATCCCAGGAAAGGTTTTCTTGTTCTCTCAATATTCTCTAACCATGCAATTTGAAGGATTCTGTAACTTCTGTGTATCAAAGTCAGCAATCAAACTTTCAAGTTTGACTTAATAGTCGCATGCCCATGTCTTGTCTTCATGGAAATAAGCGAAGAGTCTCATAGAAGCTGACATCTGCAGAGACAATGTAATACCGGAGATTTGAGGTATAACATTGATAACCTTTCTGGAGACGAGAGTAGCTGAGAAAAAGACACCTGGGGGATTTACTTAATTTTAACACAATTCCTATCATATTAAATTAAAAAAATAATATTAGAAACAATTTGACCTTGATATGCAACCAAAACAATTTCTGAGGGAATGTCCTCCTCCTTCTCCTTACTCGGCTACTCATCTGTGTGAGAACCACAGTGGTTGAAGAAGACTTTACATAGCTTTCATCGTTTTTGCCATTCAGCCGCACACACAATGTTCTACCAGCCCCTTGCCGCCGTTGAACCACTTCACAAGACCAGGTTCTTGTCTGCATTGTTTTTGTTCATTTTTCAGTGTTCCTCCTCTGTACCACCTCACACGATCAGCCCCATTCCACTCTCATGTAATCATTCCAGTTTTTATGCTGTTTTGTGGATTGAAGTTTAATGTTGGAGTAGTGGGTCGAGTCATTCCAGCAACATCAATGGTGGGAAGAGATATTTTTTATTTTGTTTAAATATACTTTAGTTTCTTTTGTTTTTCATGCTGAAATTGGTGTCATTGTTTTTCATGCTAGAGTTAGTTATTCATGGTTTATTTCCTTTGATCTTAATACTCTTCTAATTTCTCTTGGGGTATGAGCACTATTAAAAAGCTCCCTCTTAGTCGATTCCTCAACTAAGAGGATAGAGAGTAATGTTCAAACTTTTCAATATTGATTCAAATATGATTAAATTGCATTTTTATCAATTGCAGTAACCTTATTAGTACAATAGGTTTTTAACAATCATCTTTAGTAAAGGATGATACAATGCACTTGGAGTAACCTTATGCTGTCAATATATTAAACACACTTCAATTTATCATTTCAATTAATTAAGTGGGAGAAATCATGCCATATTCTTATCTTATTATATTAATTTTTAAATGCTGTCAATCCCTATCATGATACAAACAAGCTTGAGATAATTTTTTTTTCTTCTTCTTTTGTTGACATATTCCTTTTACAGGTTGTGGGAAATAATTGAAGTGAATCGCGAGGGTGTTAATAGAATGCTGACGCAGTCAAGAAAAGAATGAACCTAGAATCAAGACAAAGTAACATTACAGAGTGATTGACAAAACCCCGAAATTATATTGGATCGTAACCAGTAGTGTCTTATACCACCAACTTGTATCAAACTAGTCTTGTTCTATGTAATCATCTATTGTCATTAATGGTCAACTGGTCGTATTAACACGTGACTTGTACTTATTATGCAATTTGGATAATATATGCTAAAGATCGTCTTGCAATCTATTATGTAATCTGTTTTACATTTAAGTATTATTGTCATAATTCAAAATCTGCAAAGGTGATTTAAAGCTAGTAAAGTTGACTTAAACAGTCACTAACTAGAAACTGGTAAACCAGTAAATCAGAAAACTAGTACATTAACTTAAAGTAGTTAATGTAGACTTCCATAAACCGGAGCTAATTTCTCAGTAAGAGGGTAAGCAAAGTTCTTTCCGTGTTCTGTAGTGAACCCTGATATACCAGAAGCATTCTCACTTTTTCTGTTGGTTGTTGCTGATCCTCCTCATCATTACCAAGCTTAGAAGCTTCATGAATTTCAGGAGGGAGAGTTTTATCAATGGTTGCTAATGAGATTTCAGTTTCTTTTGTGTAACTTTTGTGTTTTGATTGTTTCTCCAGTCCATTGATTCTTCATAACCAGGTTGTTTTTCAATTGTGGTTGTGATGTTTCCAATGTCAACAAACTGATCATGGCTTCCTGCAGAAAGAAGATATTCAGTGTCAAGTGGTGTAATGTCTTTTATTTAATCAGTTTCTATGAGCTGGCACATGAAATTATTATAATCTCAATGGCAGATAAATTGTTTGGGTCACTGAAGCAAGATTACATTTCACATTTGATTGAATCTCAATGCAGATAAAAATGAATGAGTCTATTGTCTTGTATCAATTCCACATTGTATTAACAAAACATTTATTATTCGTAAGTAAATTTCCTAGGCAAATATCATTGACATATCAAAGTTAATAATTTTTCTATTTTTGATACATACCGAAGTTTGATAGTTAAATTGTAATAGTCTGTAGCAAAAAACTTCCTCCAAAATAATTGGCCTTGCATTGCTATGCCTTCTCCTCCACACCAAATGTTTTGGCTGGGTTAGTGGCTATGTTTCGATTAATTTCAGTGGTTGAGTAAACACATTCAACTAGTGAATGAAAATCTGATATGTAAAAAAAATTCAGTGTCTTTAGAATAAAATGAACATAATAACAAAAATGCATACAATGGCAACTCTAAGGGTAAGTTCACTGTTACACTAACATTAGGAAGCTTGGTAAAGAAATTAAAGGTCAAGACTTCAAATGTACCTATTTTTTATTCAGTGCAAAGCTGCAGAAGATATGTTCAGCGTTGCAGCTAGAAACTCCCAAGTAAGAGCATCTTCAATGGGGGTTTCTTACTTAACAAGGACCACTTTCGGTTAAGGATCCTCCATTGAAGAAGGAAAAAAAAGAAAAGTCTTTATTAAGTAACATGCAACTATATAAAGACTCTCTCTCTTAAGCAACTAACGGGTTCCACATTTAAAAGAAGTAATCAAATATGTATAAGTTGGTCCCACTTTCAAAAGAAGTAATATTTTATGAGCTAATTTATAATTGAGTAAATTACACTCCCCTCCCCTCAAAGATGTTTGAATTACACACTCCTCCCCTCTTGTGTTAAAATATACACTTCCCTCTTCTGAAAAGAAAAATTTATACTCCCCTCTCCTATAAGATGCTTGAATTACAACCCTCTCCCTTAATAATTAAATGTGCACTCCACTTTAATCTATTTTAACTTAAATAAATATGATTATGATATATACTAATTTTGAACCACCATTTGAGAAAAATAAATTCATTTCTTTATAATTTAAATGTCAATGATAATTAAATTTATATATTTTTCTATTAATTTTATATTTTATAGTATAAAATTAAATTGTAAATAACCATACTTTATTGTCTTTATTAATTTTTCACATATTTTAATTTTATTTTGGGTTGTTTCATATTTTATATTAGGGTTTAAAGCTATATGTTATTGAAATTGCCAATAAATAATAGCGAAAAATATGTATTCAAATTTTGATTACATTAAAATAGATTTGTAACGTTTTTTTTTCCCAAAGTATGTTAGATTATTTATTTTTCTAGATTATTAGAAATAAAAAAATATATTGAGGGATTAAAGTGTAGATTTTAACATAAGAGGGAAGGGGAATGTAATTCAAGTTTCTCTTAGGGGAGGGGAGTGAAATATTTTATAATATATTTTGAATAAGAGGGGAGGGGAGTG
>Ga0315913_1002925_pt1 | contig 20303 bp, 13 predicted proteins | sample MpolsnodulesMG_FD_207736 | JGI IMG/M metagenome (GOLD analysis project Ga0315913, IMG submission 207736) | Medicago polymorpha root nodule microbial communities from Los Angeles, California, United States - small nodules | ecosystem: Host-associated > Plants > Roots > Nodule | place: USA... | reverse complement strand
AGCCAGAGGGTAAGCTGAAAATTTAGGCTTATTAAAATATGGCATAAGCAGCTTATGAAACTATGATAAGCTATTTTTATTTATTTATCCAAACACCTTTAAAAAAGTTTATAGGAGTAGATAAGCCCACATAAACTCAAAATAAGCCAATCCAAACGAGGCCCTAGTTAAGGACTAGGCATGAGCTACCGATGGAAATTATAGAATGATAATGGTGGCATATTTATCGTTCTTATTTTGATTTAAATGCATTTTTGGTCTTTTTGTGGGTGAGCCACAATATTAGTCCCTCTATTTCATTTGCACAATTTTGGTTCATCATTTTAGAAATTTTGAACAACTCATAATTTTGACCATCCAATTTGAAGACATATGATTTGGTGAAAATACAATTATACACAAATGAAAATTCATTCAGGAATAGTCAAATACTTTTAAGCACTTAGGTTATGGGTGTATTGGTTTTTTACTTTTAAGCACTTAGATTTGGTGAAAAGACCCGTTTCAGTTCATATTTATTCCATGTATCGTTCCAATTTTATCGGATGTTCCCGAAGGGACAACGGTTCATATTTATAGTTTTTTACTTTTAAGGGTGTATTGTATTTCACTAGCATTTTGCGATTTCAAAGGGGTCCATGGTTGAAGGGGTGGGAGTGCCGGTGTTTACTTGGCGTAGACATTTATTTGAGTGGGAAAAGGATACTCAAGGTGATTGTTGATCTTATTGGAGGGTTTTATGTTGACAAATGAGGAGGACTGTTGGACGTGGACACCGGAAGAATGGGGATTTTTTTTCCCGTAAAATCCGTTTATAAGGTGGTAGGGTCTTTGGTGGAAGTTGGCGATAGTTGGGGGAGTATGGAGAAGAGTGTGTTTCGTTACCTTTGAAAAAGTTCGGCTCCTTCTAAGTGATGACTTTGAGAAATATCTTTTCTCCGGACGCCTCCATTTCTTGTGTTCTTTGTAACAATCATGTCGTGGAGACGACAACACACTTGTTCCTACATTGTAGGGTGGTGATTTCAGTGTGGGATAAGATAATGAGGTGGCTTGACTTCAATTTTATTCCTCCCCATAATTTGTTTGCTCATTTGGAATGTTGGAGTGATGCAGTGAGTACTAAAAAGCTTCGCAATTTTTTTTGGCTAATCTGGCATGCAACAATCTAGGTGAGTTGGAAAGCGAGTAACGACTATATTTTCAACAACAGGGAGAGAGAGGTGGATGAACTAGTGGAGGTGGCTAAAATTTTATCTTATCGATGGAGATTAAATATATAAAGATCCCAACATGCTTATACTATGAATGGTGTTGGAACCCAAGATTTTGTTGTTTGAGGTAGAAATTTTAGTTGTAGCTAGTTTCTTTAAGAATTGAGTTGTTTTATTTTAGGTGGAGCGATAGCCTTTGGCTTCTGTATTATGGATTTTTTCGCGTTGTTGTTTTGGCATTGTTTCCCTGCTTCAATTTTATTTTGCTTCCTTTTGATTTGTTCCTCTGTCCAACGCCGGTTACGTCTTGTGGCATCTCTGCTTATTAATAAAATTTGTTGATTCTAAAAAAAAAAGTTCATAACATTTTTCCAACGTTCGAATCTAATCCCTCAAAACATTAATATCTATTAGTCGTTAATATTTTTATATAGGGGCAAATTAGTCTCTCTAAAAAAGTATACTCCTGTGTCGACTTTGCTGCTCTCTCTTGTGAGCCGTCACCAAAACCCTAGTTTCTTCTCCTTCATCCACCAAAGAAGGATGATTTAGGGTCAATTTTTGACTCAAAATCACCATTCTAACTCGTTTTTCTATTTCCCTTTTATAGAAATAAGTGATTTTCACATCTATTTCGTTTTTTCTTTCGTGATTTCGTCGTCTTAGTGCAACGTTGTTTTGTTCGTCGTCTTTGTGCGACGTTATTTGTCTTTCTTGTTTCGTTCAGGTGTTTGTTCGATTTATATTGTCAGATCAGCTTTGATCTAGTGCAGATCAAATCAATGACTTTGGAGTCGTCAATGTTGCAGATCTAGAGACATGGGTATTCCTGAAACTTAAATATAGTTATATGTGTAGGCTTTAGTACTTTACCGTTTTATGCTATTAACATAGATGTTGTGAGCTTGTTCACATATTCATCCTTTTTGTTTTTAGCGAATTTTCATTGTATCCATGTACTCTATCAATTTGAATGGATGAATATCGTTTGTTTTTGTCAAAAAAATGTTTAGCCCAAAATGATTACCGCATTAACAATTATTTTTCAAGTTGGTAATTATAAAAGTAAAAATTTAGTATTTAGTTTTGTATTTTTACGACGAACCCTTCTAGAAGACTACACTTTTTTTTTAGGAAAAAAGACTACGCTTTTTAATAAGGCAAGTTAATTATTTCACACGTATGTACTTTTAATATTTTTTTGGTGGTGATATATATTTTTTTGGTGGTGATATGTACTTTTAATATGTTTCCTTTTTTTTTTCTTAAAAAAAAAAAAAAGAAAAAAGAAAAAACAGAATAATTGAAATATTATGTATATTGTGCATACCAAAATCTATAATGTATTTCTTGCGTATTCTGAACGTATCTAAAATATATCAGACAATTATTATTTTTTAAAATAAAATTTAATCATCGAACATTCTCTCGATACATATCGAGACATATCAAATATATATCGATGCATATTTTTAGTATTTTGTTTTTATTTTCACGACGAACCCTTCTTGAATACTAAATTTTGTAATAAGGCAAGTTAATTATTTCACACATATAATCTAATATGTTTCGATCATATAGATCAAATTTTTTTTATTTGAACTTGGTTTTACTATACTAACATGTGCAATTTTGTATGGATTTAATTTATATATTCTATTGTTTAAAATTACACTATCAAACAATCATAATTATACTTTTAAAGTCATACACACGATTGATTCAAAGGAATATAGTCTCAAACCAACACCATAACGACAACATAAGTGGGTTGAAGACTCAAGAAAAAAAATATAAATCGGTTGAGAGGAACACACTTTAAGTATAAAATATTTTACCATAACTAAAACTCTTTCTTTATTGAAATACTTTATATTTTGTTTTTGGAGTATAAAATATTTTACCATAGTTAAAACTCTTTCTTTAATTGAAATACTTTAAATTTTATTTTTGGTAATGTTTAAATAACATTTTAATGACGCTTACGGTTACTCCGTGTCCAGTTCACACACGTACGTAAGATAAGGGAACGCGTAAAATTTATTTAATGAATGAATGAACTTTTTTTGGTAATTTGCTTAATAAATAATTTAAATTTTGAGAGGAACTATTGAATAAACTATTTTAATGGATACTTTATAAATTTGATAAACTAATAAATTTCTTTCCCCTCCATATTAAGCCAAAAATAAGAAGCCCTGATCGTGCAACGCGTAAAAATCCATTGGGTCGTAACAATTATTATGTTGAATGATTTAATTTTTTAATTGGGAAATGATTTGGAAACAAAATTCTCTTTGATTACCTTATTTGTAAATGGATTACAACAGATTCAATTATGGGTGGATTCTAGGGTAAGGGTCCAATTAAGTCCCTTACTGGTGGACCACGAAAAAAACACAATTAGATTAAATAAATGGTTGAGATTTATTTAAATTAAAAGTGGGAACGTATGCAACTACCCACATTCAATCCTATCTTGAAATGGTTTCACCCTATGGTTCAGATTTTTTTGGTTGAACAGAGTGAATCGTTTTTAAATCAATCAATAAGCACTTTAACCCTGGTAATTGTTAGTAACATTATCTTCAAAATGGATAATAATTCACATATAAGGAAACTTTGTTGTTCTTATTATATTTATTCTAACTCCTTGGACATAGATTGCCGAGGCTTGGGGTTTCATACTGTCATATATATGAGTGTTTTGGTTTTTTTCTTAATTCCCTTTTAATGGATAATAATTTTAAACCAGCAGAGAAATTGAGTCAAAATATGAAAATAACACATGTAATTGGCTTCGTCAATGTAAAAGAGGGCTTTTATGATGGATTTCTTTTCAACGCAATAGCATTTTTTGGCTTTGTCGCCATTGTTGGCTATGAAGTATTTGGGAGAGAAAGAAGAAGATTTTATTTGGTGTAAAGGCTCTATCTTAAGATCTAATTTAATATTTAATCCAACGGTTTTTAGTAATGGTCCACCGGTGAGGGATTTAATTTGACCCTCACCCTAGAATCCACCTCAATTATGAGGAATGATTTGGGAGAATTTCATTTTACTAACCAATAAAATTTTGTTCGAGGGAATAATTAACAAATTTACTAGTTTGGTTTAGAAATATTTTTAATAGTTTTCTTGAAAACCATTATTTTAGATTTTTTAAAAAATAATAATTTACATTATGATAAAAAAAAAACTAAAAAAAAACACAAAACCACTTCTAATTTGATTAAAAATCTCTAAACAAATACTGGTATCTAAATTATTGAATGACAAAATAACTTTATTTATTTCTAAAATGAATAACTTTTGGTTTATAAAGAATTTTTATTTATTTTTGGTCAAAAGAGGGATTTACTTATAAAGATTAAAAGGAAGTGAAACATGACAATTTATGATTTCTTTTTTGGTACCGTATTATCGGTACAATATTTCCACCATTGTTTAACGATAAATAATTGTCGCAGAATCAGTACAATATTTTCACCATTGTTTAACGATAAATAATTGTCGCAGAAAAGTTAGTGTACAATTTTCCACATTTAAATTTGGGATCAAATCCTATTTCACTTTTTGATAGGTGCAAATCTCTTATTACTTAGACGAATCAAACATTCATTGAGAAGTTCTCATTTGATTTAATAGTAAAATTATTTTACCCAAAAAATATACTCTAATTTTTTTATTAGATAGATGAAGCAACAACAACCGTCAATAACTCGCATACAAATGAAACAACCAACATTCAAACCCATGACAACATTCGATAACAAGTTTCAATATCTTTACTACTTGAGATATGATTTCTAAAATAAATACACTCTTATTTTTTTTAGGGAAAAATGTACTTTTATCCAACTCCATTTTTTTTATTTTTTGGGGCACTCCATTTATTACCGTATATGCAGCAAACCGTGTGAAATTGAATGCAATCCATAAATAAATTGAAAAGATTCCTTTTTACATTCTCCTAAAAATAAAAATTTCCCTTTATAAATAAATTAGCCACATGGAATTTCAATTTTCCAATTCAACCAACCAAACAATTCCTTAACACAAACATCACTCCCCCTTGTTTTCCACTATTTTCTCACACATCACTTTCTCAGCAATTTCTACTCTTTTTTCTTCTCTATAAATACTAACAAAAATTAACCAAATCAAAATCGTTCTTCACAAATCCCTAATTCCTAAAATCCCTAAAAAAATTCCCGATTCTCAAACCTCCTCAGTGTAATGGGTGCCGTCGTTGAGTGTTTACCGTCGCCGCAACAAGCGGAGGAGCTCGCGGTTCTGTCGCTAAACAAGCTGCCGTTAGGGTTCCGCTTCCGGCCTACTGACGAGGAGCTTGTTGATTTTTATCTGAGGATGAAGATCAATGGAAACGGTGATGAAGTTTGGGTTATTCGTGAAGTTGATGTTTGTAAATTTGAGCCTTGGGATTTGCCTGGTAAGAGAAAAAAATCCATCTTTAACTGTTTCTTGAATTTATGTTTCTTGTTTTGTGAATAATTTGTACTGGTTTTGATTTGGATGAGTGATTGTTGTTGACTGCATTTTGATTGTGATCATTTGTGTTTGAATAAGCTGTAATTTGATTTTGTTTTATTTTACTGTTTCTGTGTAATTTTGCATGTTGAATGAGTTTTTTTTTTCCTATGGAAATTTTTTTATTTTTAATGGTTAAATGTGGTTATGATATTTGATTTGATGATGGGTTTGTGGGGGATTTTTGTTGTAGGTTTATCAGTGGTAATGAACATTAGTTTTGTTGAAAATTAGGGAAAATTAATCTTGAATGGTCAGACGGGGCTATTATATTTGATGTGATGATTTTGTTTTTGTCGATCAAAGATTTTATGGTTTTGTTGATGATGGTGTTTGTGGGGATGGAGGGTTTGTTGTAGGTTTATGGGTCGTAGTGAACATTAATTTTGGTGAAAATTTGGGGGAAATTACTTTTGTATGGTTAGATCATGTGGTTATGGTATTTGATATGATGATTTTGTTTTTGTTGAGTGAAAATTTCGTGATTTTGTTGATGATGGGGTTGATGTTTTTTTCTTTTTGTAGATTTATCGATCGTAAGGAACAAGGATCCAGAGTGGTTCTTCTTCTGTCCAATGGATCGGAAGTATCCGAATGGGAGCAGATTGAACCGCGCAACAACTAATGGGTATTGGAAGGCAACAGGAAAAGATCGAAAGATTAAGTCTGGTGCTACCTTGATTGGAATGAAGAAGACTCTTGTTTTCTACGCTGGTCGTGCTCCGAAGGGGAAGAGGACTCATTGGGTTATGCATGAGTATAGACCTACCTTAAAAGAGCTTGATGGCACCAACCCTGGACAGGTCTACTCTCATCTCCTCTCTTTTTTATTTTATGTTTGGTTTTAATGACTGATTTGAAGTATTTGTTGCTAACTTTGAGTCAATGATGCTGGTTGTTGTAACTTGATTCTAGCTCTATATGTTCATTGTGTTACATAATTTTTCAATGCACTTCATTACATCTACCACAACTCCGTGTACCTTTATCTTATCTTGTCCTTGGCTAACGTAAAGCTACTATGATTTATGCACTTCATTATTATATGTTTCTAACTTCTCAACATGGTTGATTTGACTTATGCCAGAACCCATATGTCCTTTGTCGCTTGTTTAAAAAGCAAGATGAGAGTCTTGCAAGTTCAAACTGTGGTGAAGCGGAGCAGACTACTTCAACTCCTACGACTGCCAATTACTCTCCAGAAGAAATACAGTCTGACTTAAGTCTGGTTCCTGTATCTTCCTCACTAGCGACAGAAGATGAAAGGCACCTAGCAGCTATCCCTGAGAACTCCGAGGAAGCAATGTCCCATGTTATAACCCCAGCTGATTGCTATAGCGATGCTTGTAATGCTTCTGATGCTCAACATCAGAGTTTAGAAGTACCGGCTGCAGAGGTAAGATGGGCTAACTGAGTTTAATCTTTTATTTGTTCCTTTCCTTTCATGTTTTATTTGAATGATCCTTCTATTGATTTGAAGTCACTGAATTTGTTGATTTCGTAACTATACTTGATGTTAACTATTTCAGGAAGATCAGCTGTTAAATTTGGACATATTTGATAGCCCACGATTTGAGCTTGAGCCATGGGATGATAAGTTATTCTCCCCAGCCCATGCACACTTTCCACCAGAATTTGGCTATCAGGCCAACAATGAATTAATTCAGTATGGTACAAACGGGACAGATGTTTCAGACTTTTTCAACTCGTGTGTTAATTGGGACGAGTTCTCCAGTGAGGCGTCTATCAGTCTTGATCTGAGCCCAACCATTTTTAAAATTCCAGACAATGGGTCGTGCAGTGACTCGGATGCGGAAATGGCCACTATGATGGTTAGTAACAGCTCTGACCCCTTTTATTCGTTTGGTCATTCTAGATTTCTGCCATCAGAATGCAATTTGTTGGTTTCAGAACTCAGCGGCAGTTCTAACCTTTTTCTGTTAATGTTCTTAAGCTAATTGCCTTATCTAATTGACACCTTAACACAAATTTTATTGTATATATGTGGACATATTTAGCTCTGTTTACTAATACCATGGGTATAATGTTAATCTGATTCTATGTTGCAGAATCTGCTAGCATCACATGATTATCCAGAGGGAGTGTCTCCGCAAAATAGTGATGTAGGGTTGTTTCAGAACAATTCCCAGATGACTCTTTCTAATGATTTTAGCATGGGCCAATTGCCCACTGTGGTAAATGAATATGAGCAAATGTGGAATTCGGATACTGTTGTCGGTGGTGGCACTGGCATTGGGATAAGGTCTAGACAAAGACAAAATGAACAACCAGACATGAACCCGGTGATGCAAGCACAAGGAAATGCACCAAGGAGAATACGATTGGGAGGATTTGTTGCGCGTTCCCTTGTTTCTGAGGAGACGACGGAAGATGGGAGTTGTGCATCAGAATATGAGCAATCGAGGATTTTGGATACTGTTGTCCTTGGTGATGATGACACTGGTGTAAGGATAAGAAGGAGGACTCGACAAAGAAGAAATGAAGAGCCAAACATGAACCCAGTGATTCAAGTACAAGGTAGTGCCCCGCGTAGAATACGATTAGGAGGATTTGTCAAGCATTCCCTTGTTTCTGAGGAGACTACAAAAGACGAGAGTTTGCAGGAGACAGAAGCTTCAGAAAACCATGCTGCTGCTGAGAGTGCTGCCGACCCAGAGAAGACATCTCCCATGTCAGCAAGAGAGATCTTTGAGCAACATGTTACAACTGCAGAATCCAACTTGGGGTCGACAAACTTTCTGTTGGGCAGGGTTCGGTGCACTTCAAAGACATCCTCAATCAGCGCTATGCGGTCTACTGTTCTTGTATATTCTGCCATTGTAATGGTCTCGCTATTATTGCTTGTTAATATTTGGGGATATCTTAGATTTAGAAATGCTTACTAGCCGATGATTCCTGTGTAGCATTTGTCTCCATTACTTTTTTTGGGGCCAGTTAAGGAGGCGTTGAGGGCTGGCTTTCCTATATTTGTCGATAAGAACAATCATATAATAGTATGTGCATATCTGCAGTCGGATTAAAAAATTTCACCGTTCAATTTTTGTTGAGGTTAAATTTAGCTCCCCTCTTGAAATTTATAGGAAAAATATATATACTTGTTTTTAGAGGTGGAAAAATATATATACTTAATGAAAATAAATATAGGATTAAATTACATGTGCATCCATATTTTTTACGGTAAAAATAAAATAAAAGGCTTTTTTTGACAAAATTAAAATATATTATTTACACTCCTATAAATAGACACTTTCATCTTTTATCACAAACCACAATTTTTCATATCGTATCACTTTCTGTCCTGATTAAAATATTTTTTATTAAAATAAAAATACATATTTTAAATTTTCACATATTATTTTTCTAACATATTTAACGTTTTTGTTTTCCGATAATGCAGGATATGTAATGACCATACCCACGTTCAATTACTAAGCAAAGAGAAAAGTGGACTCAAGCGCGTACAATGAGGATTCAAGCGCATACAATGAAGGTCGAAGGTGGAGTCACATGACAACTAACCTTGTTAAGTCGTGGAATTCATTGTTTTAAGGGTACTCACAATCTCCCTATCACAACTTTTGTCCAACCAACCTACTATAGGTTTGGGCCCTTGTTTTCACTTAGAGCACATATGGCTGAAGCAAGGCTAGGTTCTAGTGATTCATTCACTAAACATTGCATGACGGGATTCAAGAACATTGCATGAAGGTGTATACGTCATCTACAACACAAGGTTCAAAGTGGTCCACGACTCAAATTTTTGGCCCTGGTATAAAGGTTTGTCGATATGCCACAATTCAACCATGTGAAGGTTAAAGAAAAATCGTCAAACAATACTCGCACGACCGAAATGGACGCTGTAGAAAACACAGTCAAGAAAAATATAAAATGTGTTGGATGTCTGGTCATATCCACAAATATTATCCTTATGTTGATCATTGATATTTAATATTAACTTTTAACTTTCAACTAAGTAGCAAAGCCAATTGTTTTTGATGTCACGAATCAGCTACATTAGTCTCTCTCTACTCGCTCTATGGCTTTCCAAAATGTTGAGTTTAGGGGAATTTTCTCAAACCGCTCATGAGCATCCTTTGTATATTCTAAAACTAAGATTGGACAACATACAAAGGGCATAATCAAAACCATAACAAGAAATCCAAATTGCTACCCTTTATCTATGTTTGGTGGTGGTTTTGGTGGAGAGTAGAAGAATGTTCACCTATAAAACTTTCATACATTGTTACTGCATATCAATTGAGTTCATAAATATATAATAAGTATTAATTAATCGTATCAATATAACATTGAATTGAACTTTATAATTAAATCTGAAATGTAATATATCTAATAGAATAAAAAGTTAAATATTTGAAATTTTTTCGACACAAAATTCAATTTCTTTTTATTTGATTGATTTCGTTTAATTTCATATAAATTGCAATGTTATAAGCAATATAAAAAGGAATACAATGAAAAACTTGTGGACTAATCATATATACTAAGAAATATTGATTATAGAATGGCTAACGTTGTCCACCTCCGTCCTTGAATCAAGTTCGAGTATAATATTATCAATGCTCATTTCCTCGTAACAAGTAAAAAAACATGCTCTTAATATAAGGCTGATTGGGGTGAATGCTTCTTAAAAAAAAAAATTCTCAAGCTCAATATGAAGATGTATGTGTTCAACATTCTCTTTGCTACCAATTGTTGTTTCATGGAGGTATACAGATAACATGCATGTTTCTAACATTTCATGAGTCTTAGGTCAAGTTTGAGAAAAAGGTCCCCCTTACATAATATTTTTTGATAAAGGGTGAATGAAATATGCATTTATCATGGCGGTCCCAATAATACATGTTTTAAAATCTCAATTATGCTGACACTCCAAAACATCGTGTGTCAAATACATCTCATCCTATATATTATTAATAAAAAAGAATGACAAAACCAAAAATAAATTAGGTCGGCCAAACCAAACGCAACAAAGCTAAGTATAACAATAGTAAAAAAATAGAAATACCATTTTTTTTAAGAAATACCAAGTTTTATATAGGTTTCATTATCTGATTTGATAATTCAATTAATTTATTACCTTTAAAATTTCTCAAAGAACTTCATTATTATTCTAGTAACATGAAAACATTTTATCGTTTGTTAATATAAAATATGTTACTTATCAAAAATCATAACAAGACCAAATTTGATGTCTCAAACATAAAACTTTCATGATGAAAGTCATATTATATTATGAAATCTCAATATAAATTCATGTTAGCTTCAATCGGAAACACCAAAACAATCCTCAAAATAAAAAAAAAGTTGGTCTCTAGGAAGGAGTAGATATTTTGCGTTTTACGAGTTGCTTATAAGTTTTGCGATTTGCTAATGAAATGTTAGGACGAAAATGAAAGCGATGAGTTGAGGGTGTGAAAATGAAATGCTGCAAGATTATAAAAAAAGAGTGAAATGGCTGATGTGCTGAAGTCTGGTAAATGTTTGGGCCCTCTTTACGGTTATTGCTATTTATACCCGATTAAAACCAAGTATTACTATATGCACATCCTACGTAAAAAATAATTAGGCCCCTTGCGGATGTGGACCCTAGGTAACCGCACCTCCGATCTATGCTTTAAGCCGGCCCGAGAGATAATAGAATTTTTAACAAATTATATTATTGATATTTTTAGTGAATATAATATAAGATAGTTTTAACTTATATTTGGCACAACTTGTATGACGATAATAGTTTGACACCAAAATATTTCCTTAAGAATTTCCGTGGGGTCTGCTACATTTGTGACTTCAAACTCAAAGACGGAGAATTTTTACCCGCGAAAATGAGATTGGGGAGAATGTGGATCCTCTCCGACTTTTTTGGTTAAACCATCTCTCCTTTTTCATTATTAAAAAAAAAATCTTTCCGTTTTCAATTCAACGGTTGATTGATACATTAAAGAAAAAATAATAATAAAGAAGCGAGAGAAAAAAAGCGAGTGAATGAATGAGATTAATGCAAAATGAACAACATGAGAGAATGAACATGAAAGGATCCAACTCCGGGGAGAAAGACCCGCGAATATGATAATTTTTATTTATTTGATAATCATATAATATGTGTATAAATATGTGAATGTCTTAAATTTTTTATTTGTTTTATGATTAAACTTAAAAAAATTTACTACTAGTTTGATTGAAGATAGTATAACTTTGATATTTTTTATTATTGTTGACGGGTCCTCATTGCATGTGTGAGGATCCATGAGATGAGGAACATTTTAGATGGGCGAAAAAGGGTGTGGGAAAATACTATCCTTTCCGCTCGCCCGTTGACATCCTTAGTCAAGTCTTATTAGTCGTATGAAATTATTATGTTATTTTGACCAAAATAACTCACATATATATGTAATAATCATTATGACTGATGTTTTCCAAAAGGTGCTTAAATTCCTTTGAAAATGTGTTGCCCCGTCGGTTCAGGTTTTTTGTTGGCAGATTTTCCATCAGAGAATTCCAACTTTTGATGTCATTGTTTGGATTGCTTTTTGTCAAGGGTTTTGATTTCCTAATTGGTTGTCAAAATCCTATGCATTGCTTGTATCTTTCTTTGACTTTTTTTTTAGTTGAAATTTGTGTTGCAGTTGGTTTGAGTACTCATTTCAATAAAATCTTGTTGTTTATCAACAAAAAAAAATGGTTATCGCCATAACTTGGTTGTCATATAAAGTTGTTATTTGTTGTTTTGGCTAAATATTAGTTTTATTCTACTCCCTAATTTTGTAGTTATTGTTGTTACAAAGAGGAATGAAATTAAATCATCAATTTTCACTCCCAACTACATCCATAATCTCTACCCTAACCTAGTGAAAGATTCCTAAGCCCTAGTGGTGCTGTTTTTTTAAAGTTCTCACTTGACTCTTTTTAAATTTGATGATATATGAAAAAGTGTTACTAAATTATTGGTTAATCCATTCACCTTAAGTATGTTTCTAAGAAATACTTTCTTCCTTTCAATTTCCATCCATAGACTCGACCTTTTACCAAACTACTTCGGTCAAAATGTAGAATTTCAAACTACCTTGACTTTCACATATTTTGGTTAAAAATACAATTTCAAAATTATTCTAATAGACTGGTTTCTTCAAAAACAAGCAGAGAGAGAGATGTACACTCTCATTAAATTGATATTAACTGTATTTTAATTTCAGCTTACAAAGTAGGACCTTGATTAAAAAATAATCAGCTTTTATCAGATTTATCAATATCAAGATGTACACTCTCATTTGGTGAAGAAGTTGGTACTACAACAGCTTTTGATTGAGACACAATAGGCTGATCATCCATGTTTGTTGATAATTCTGCAGCTGCAACACTTGTTTGAGGCAAACGTGGCATTTCATTCCTTTTACCCCACAAAAAATAGTACAGTCCTATTATAATCAAAACCATGCCTAACAACCTGCACACATAGGTTCATATTAGTAAGTTAAATAATTAAAGATATTTACAAATGAAAAATGTTATATAATGTGAAGAAGGACAAGTATTCATACGTTCCAACCCTTAATGGTTCACCAAGTATGATAGCGTCAGCTAGGGCAACGAAAACAAGAGCCAATGGATTGAACATTGGAGGGTAAGTAGGTCCCTTAATTTTAATTGTCCATGTTAGTAAACAAAATGTAGCAGCTGTAGCCAATGCTCCCTACACAATTCAATCCAACTCATTAGTGTTCATGGTCCTCAATTAGAGTATACATTCTCATAACAAATCACAAAGATATATAGTTGAAAATGTGTAGAAAACAAGCTATTGGTGAAAGTTTTACATTGTAATAACCCTACATTGAATAATACTCCCCACACAATCATACATACGGTCGACATGTTAGTTGTCGTTGATTTTATATCAGACAATCTAGATTTCAATGCAATTTTTTATTTTCTATTTAAATTACTGAGCTTTGAAATCCTGAACGTTCGATTTCAATCCAACAAGCATCCATATGATGAGCACGTGAGATTGTGATTACATGCAATCTAAATACAAAACTTTCTAGTCTTTTTATACATTGAATACTACTTAATTTTGAAGCTAAGCATAATTCAGCAAATGATCTTACCGAGTAAAGTATAGTAATAAGTTGAAGATTCCAGTCTAATCTCCAAGCTTCTTTACTTGGATTTACACATGCGCCTATTACTGCTGACTGAATTGCCGCCATAACGCATGATAGCATTATTCCCCAATACCTCAATGGAAATACTTTCACCAATTTTACCTGTTTAAATTCAAAACATATATACTTGGATAATAATAACATTCTTTCTCATAACAAAACTGAAAAAGTGGATTCCCCCTTGTTCCTATCTGTGATGATAAGCTTTATGTGTGTACAATATAATTTTGAGCCATAATAGTTAATTGTTTCATACTAAATGTTTAGAAACTTTAAAAGAATCAAGCTAAGAATAAAAAAGAGAGAGAATCACATATGAAAAATGAGAGGAGGCATACTTGAAGAATAAACCAAGTTGTGTAAGAACAGCAGGCTCCAACCAAAAAGAAAGTGCCTCGAAGCATGTGAGTTTTGTGGGCTGCAACAGCACTAATCTCTGCAGAATGGTGACTATGATGATGATGATGACCAATATAAAATTCCTTCCCTTTGTATAGACTTGTAGCTAATGCTCCACCAACACACATAATTGCACCAATACACTTGGCTCTACCACCCCATGTTCCAATCCTCAAATTCTCCATTCTGCAATTGCACTCATCCAAAAATTTATATATATGGAAGATTAATTATGTAACTAAGTTAAAATTTGTCTTAAATTGATTTAGATACCTGAATATTATAGAGGCTAAGAATGTCAATATAGGAACCAAGTTGAGAAAGTTGACGGAATAAGTAGCAGTTGTGTCTCGAAGACCATAATAGAATAACCCTAGAGCCATTGTCATCCTGCAGATATATATCAAATATTATTAAAAATATGTGAATTAGTCACAACTAGTTTAAAAGATACAAATCAAATGATTGTACGTTTAACAGTAACAGTGTATATTAAAGTTAAAGTTGTGTGATAAATGTTTCTAATTTTTTTGGTAAATCAAAGTATCCACATGCGCAATTATAAAGGCTAATTCTTCAAAGTAAGTCGTATCTAATTTTATCTCATACTTATGTTACACTCTGTTGATATAAATTTCTAACTTTATTTAGTAGAGAAATGTTAACGAGTGCCCCTGAACCACTCTTTAAACATCTAAAGTGGTAACATTTTATGAAAGTTTATGCACTTATTGTATAACAAATTGAAGTCTTTACTTTTTATAAAGCATAATTTCATCATTAAAAATGCTTAAAGAGCGGAGGCACTCGTTAAAAGTCCCTATTTAGTACTACATTGAGGTTTTGTTAGGACTGTCAACTAGTTGCCCTGTCCCATGTCTACTAACCAGTAAAAAATTCTTGTTCTACTTTTGTTTCCTTAATTGATGTTCTGAAACATGTTGGCTGGAAGAAACATAGTAAATCAGGATGTTGACATGCTGACATGGATTAGCATTTCAAGATAAAATAATGCTTAAAATAATTATTTTTCACATTGGATATTTGCATGAGAAGTCAGATAGTGATGTTCTTTCAAAAAAAAAGTCAGATAGTGATGTAAAAGTTAAAATGCACAGAAAAAAAAATATAATTTTTGATAAATGAAGAATTGGTGTATTACAGGTCAAATATATAATACACTATATACATAATTAGAAATATGTTGATAGTATATCATCCTACACAGAAAAAATTAAGGCGTATTTGTATTATGAAATTGATCAACATAGCAACACAAGTATTAGATAATAAAACAACTTAGCATGGTAAAACAGCAGAATAAAATGAAATGAGGTAACAATCATTTTTTTAAAAAATTAATCAATTTATTTCCTTATGCTTTACTTAATTCCACCCTATATATATGTACCTCCTATACAAACATATCCTCCACTAGTTTTGTTTTGGAGAGTGTTAATATTAAAAAAAAAAAAAATTGTTATATATCCATGTGAGATACTAGGATTCATTAACTAGTTTTCCACACTATGTACCACCCTATGTTTTGGATTCATTTATTAGCTTCAGGCGTATATGAGAGTGGCATATAGCCAACGATCTCACACACACATATAGAGGTTCATTTCCAAGAGAGTATTTTAATTCATGGCAAATTTTTTATTGTCATTTAGGTGTCGTCGAGTGGTAGCTCAAATTGAATTTTAGAAGGAGAACTTAATCTAGTTTTAAAAAAAAACAAGGAATATTAAAACCAAAAAAATATATATATTTATTATGCATACCCCACTAATCCGTTAAGGAAAAGCCAGAACCAAACTCTCCAATTGAACTTCTTCACCTGTTCTCTGCAACCATAAGTAACCAATAAATATCATTTTACCATAACAAACAAATTGATCCAACAATTTTTATTTAAGAATACATTTAGGGACGAAGTTGATGATGATTATTGATAATAATAGGTTTTTATAACATAAAGATTAAATCGGGAAAAAAAAATAAATGACGAAAGTTTTACCTAAAATTAAGTTAAGAAACGGATTGTGTAATTTTACTAAAAAAAATATTTATTTATTTTTCAATTAAGGTTATAAGGGTATAATTGAGATAAAAATGATAAGCTACAAGCTACTTTAAACCTTATCAAAAAATGGTATAAGTTAGTAAAATTAAGCTATAAGTTCATGAGAAAGTGATTATCACACATGTATTTTTTAGTCAAATGAACTTATAAGACATAAGCTCAAAAACGAGACTTGCCAAATAGATCCTTAGTGGTGTTTGCTTAGTTCATTGAAGGGTATTTCTCTTAAGGTATAAATTTTAATTCTCCCTAATGCTAACTTGAAGGATATTCCATAAAAAGCTTTGTGTTATATGAGGTCTTACAAATGGACGATGGAATTTTACCAATAGTAAATGTTACTCCACCCGTTCCTATGTAAGCACTTATTTGACTAGAAATTTGTTTTTAAATATAAATTCCTTTTCAATTTATTAGATGTATTTTTTTAAAACATACACCTAATTAATACTATCATCTTGTCATGAAATATGAAAAATCAAATTTAATACACATACAAGCAAAAGATAGCTTGGTAACATTAACATAAAATAGACATATTAATTCCACTAACAACTTTTCTTAAAAAATGTGAAAAATACAAAAGGGCTTATATCCAAGATGCGATGGAGAGAGTAATAATGTTTTTTAATTAACACAAATGAAAAGTACTTTCTCTAGTCTTATTTTAAGACTAGTAGATTAAATACCCCAAGAGAAACGATACAGAAATTCTAACATTAAAGGTAGAGCCATAAAGTATTCTGGAGTTGCATTAAATTAAAGGTAGAGCCATAAAGTATTATGGAGTTGCATTAAAAATTGTACATGTATATACCGAAAAATAAAAGAACTATACTATATTTGGTTAGATCATCTGCAACTTAGTTTGCCTGTTGATAATATGGTTCTATTAGAAAAATACACAAGTTTGATCTAAATTGAACCAAATACATGAAGTAACGATAAACAATTACTACCTCCATTCTTAAATATAAGACCGTTTTGAGAAATTTTTTTGTCTCTTTTTATAAAATTTATTTGGTTTTTTCAAGTACATTAATTAATTCTTTACCAACATACCCATATTTATTTTATATCTTTTTCTTCAATCAGCATTAAATACTAAAACATGCATTAACTCTCTCTTAAAGTATAAAATTGTAAAACGATAGTAATTACAAATAAATTTATTACCACTTTCAATTTTCTTAATTCCCGTTATTTTTCAAAAAGATCCTATAACTAGGAACGGAGATAGTGCTTTCATTTTGACACAAATACGACACCATTTACCGTTAGAAAACCATTAAACTTAATAAAATGTTAGATTGTTAAATTAGTAAACAAAGTCGACCGTTTTCTAATGATAAACAAACTAATAAAACAATGTTACATGCATTTAAGAATACATTTATTTATGAAAACATTTAATTTCATTAGGTTATCATTAGGGTTTCTGAAAAGAAGAAAAAAAAAACTAAAGGGCTGGGAAAAATTGAAATAAAAAAGACATGAACACAGAACAAAAAGGGAAGTGAATTGCATGGGAAATAAAATATAGAATTGAGAAAATGCACTACCTTTCAAAATAGAGTGCAAAGGGAGCAACACAAATAGCAGCAACAATATGTCGATAAGCAATGAGTGCAAAAATGTAAGTCCCTTGAACCAAAATTACTCTTGATAGAAGTTGCATCCCAGTTGCAAATATTTGAACTAGTAACATGCTAAGAAGTGCTTGTGAAGATTTGAACCATTCCTTCAAACTTTGAATTCTCTCTATGTTTCCCATGTTTGTTATCTTATCTTTGTGATCTCTAAGGAAAAAAATGAAAAGAGAATAAACTAACTATTGGTGTTATTATTATAAGAAGAATGACAAACTATATATCTACAGTACAGTGCTGAAGAAATAAATGGTGGAAAATATCAAAAGAATTGGTCCTGACTCCTGAATAGTTTGGCTATGTAAAAATTAACCAAAAGTCAGTTGTAGTAATAAATGCTGGAAAATAAATTGAAAAAACAGGTGCCATGCATTAGAGTACAGGAGAACTCTTTGTGTCACACTATGGTAAGTTATGTGTCGACATTACATTTTGTTCTGTGTCATTCGTGGGAAGAACAAGAAAAACTATATAGTACCACTTTTAAATTAATTTGAGATGGAGAGAGTACAGTGCCCTACAAAACCTATAAAGTAACAAGAAAAACTGCTATGTAGAAATAACACCAATGCTTAAAGAATGAATCACTTATGTTCATTCAAAAATAAAAAAACTGATTTTTGAAAGGTTTTTAATAAAAAAAAGTTAACATTGAATAAAAAAAAATTAATTTAAAACCTTTCAATTGAATTATGTGAATTACCACATTCTTGAACTCATGGAATTGTGTCTATAAATTTTACTTAAACATGGACCACACCACTAGATCAATATACAGTAATTAATCGGCATCAGCATAGAAGCTTGGAGGTGACATCAGCATAGAAGCTGGTATGGGCTGTTAAAATTGTCTTATAATTGTCCTAAGTTATAATGAATTTGTAGTACTTTAGATTCAAGCTTTAATGAATTGTGTTCTAATCTATATTTAGATAGATAGTTACTTCAAATTGGCAGCCGTTTCTTTTGGGTCCTTCGGGTTGGGAAGCTTTTAAGGGTGATCCAATTATATATGACATTTTTTTCTAAAAAAAATGATACTCGAAGGTTTAGAGGTTGACTTTTAAAGATCTTTTACACACAAAAAAAAGTTGTTGTTTAAAGTTTATAAAGATCTTTTATATAAAAAAAAATAGAAGTTGTTTAACGTTTATTTATCAAAATGAAAATCAGTTTTATTTAAAAAATATTTGTATAAAATGATTTTTTAAATAAACTACTCAAAAAAAATTCTCATTTGAAACAATTATTAGATTATTTTCATATTTTCATTATATTAAGAATTTGAAATAGATATATATGATTTTTCTCCTAAAAAAACAAACATACATAAACTTCTAAAATTAATTAATTAATTACTTTAAAAAAATATACAAAATAAAGTTTAAGAAACTAGCTATAAATAATTACCCACAAGTTAAATAAAGGATTCAGATTGTACCAAAAAAAAAAAACTAAGGTTCAGAAAATTATGTATTTATTATTTTTATGCGCTTATGTCACGTTTATTTTTGTGCTTATGTCACACTCGTTTAAAAAGCTAATAGTTGATTTCTCTAAAGATGAATGTTAGCAACACTCACTTTTCAACACTTTCTCTAGTAGTCACTCATTTATTGGATGAAATCAATGTATGTCCCACCACTTTATGGAGGTTCAATTTTTATATCCTTCCGTTCATTAATTGATTTGTGCACCTAAACGTATGTATTTAAATCAAAGAGAAAATTTAGGGCACGTTTGTTACAGATTAAAATAAAAGTGATTTTGATATGAAATAATTTAGAGATTACTTTTTAGAGATTCTTTAAAAAATTAGAATATATTTTTTGTTTGTTTACCATGTCAAAAATCACTTTTTTTTAAAAAAGTGTTTTTTTAGTTTGTTTGGATACAACTTTCTAAAAGTGATTTTTTATTATAAAATTACCATAAAAGGACACTATTTTTTTCTTCCAAATATAACATGTTTGTCCAAAAAAATTACTTTTTTATGTATGAAAACAAGTATGTTAATTAAAAAAATGCATTTATGTTGTAAAAATAACATACTATCTACGTATTTGTTACATTCAAAAAATTTACACAAAAAATATGATAATGGAAAGAGAAACAGAAAAAACATGATAATGGAAAGAGAATCAGAAAAAACATTGAAAATAGACAAAAACAACACAAAAATATGATAATGGAAAGAGAA
>Ga0315913_1002923_pt1 | contig 20309 bp, 12 predicted proteins | sample MpolsnodulesMG_FD_207736 | JGI IMG/M metagenome (GOLD analysis project Ga0315913, IMG submission 207736) | Medicago polymorpha root nodule microbial communities from Los Angeles, California, United States - small nodules | ecosystem: Host-associated > Plants > Roots > Nodule | place: USA... | reverse complement strand
AGAGTGTGTTGAAAAGTGTGTGTTAGAAGGTGTGTTGCTAGCATTTCTCTTTTTAAATTGTCTTTTTAGGTGGATTTTACCTGCAGAGCATAAATAGGGATCAAAAACCCTCTGTTATGCAAGTTTTGGGTAGGTCTAAGTTAACACTCTAGTGGGGATTAGTCCAACATCCAAATAATCTGAGGACAGCATGCTATCTTACTAAAGAAATATGTATACTTTGATTTGATGTATGTACATTATGTTGTTCATAAGCTTGGTCTTAATATTGATTTAAGATTCATTATTGAGCTCACATTAAGTTCAACTTTGATTTTGGAAAAAATATTTATTTAAATATACAGCATGAAATTACCATAGGGTCGGTTCAGGGTGGATGAAATGGATGAATGCTTGAGTTTAATAAAAAGCATCACCATTCGAGCTTAAAGTAAAGCTCTATGGCACAGCGATAAGTCCTGCAATGTTATATGGAACTGAATGATGGGCAGTTAAAAGCTAATAAGAAAATAAGATAGTGTTGTTGAGATGATGAGAATGCTATGATGGACTCCTCAAAAGAAAAGAAACTGCTATGATGGATTTGTTGTCACACAAAACTAGATAGTATTTGGGATAAAATCTTTAGGGAATAAGTATAAATAACACCTGGTGTAGAAAAGTTGATAGAATCTTGCCTTAAGTGGGTAGTACATGTGAGGAGAAAACCCATATAAGCACTATTAAGGAGGATAGAATGGTAGATAGAATGGAAGATAATACATCAGTGAGAGGTAGAAGGAGACCAGGTTAAATGTTCTAAACTTAGAAATGATTCATATATAGCAGGATATTATGGCATTGTTTCATAGCAGAACATTCTGTTGCTGTTTGATCTATGTAATTGGAAAAGACTTTGGTGTTTCTTCTTTTTTTTACTCTGTACTGTGTGAAAATAAGGATAGTTTATATGGTTTATCGTAATCTGATTCTGAAGAGTTCTTCTGTAGGAGTCTACCGGCTAATTATGTCAGATTAGATCAAGATATCCTCTCACCTCTTGCCGGGAAGAAACAGTTGTATATATATGAAACCATGGATTTTTGGGAACAAATCAAAACTCCTGGGTAAGCTCGAATATTATCATGTTACATATTCATCATTTCCTTCATGTGTGATTACCGTATTTATTGACTTATGCTTGCAGGATGTCCATAAAATGTTCGGCCTTGTATCTTTCGCAATTTCGCCACACAGCCCCTCACCTATTAGCAAATGGAGATGGTATCAAGAAAGCCTGCATCATTGGTGATGTTTATATTCACCCATCAGCAAAAGTGCATCCGTCTGCAAAGGTTAATATTCACATCTTTTTTCTTCAACATCTATTTCTCTACCCCGAGGCTTTCACGATCATTTTAATTGCTCTATTTCAGTCTTGATATGCCTAATATTTTTTACTCATAACAACTTAATGTTACTAGTTGTACTTCTGGTACATGATCGAGTAATTTATTGTGTTCTTGTTGCATTTACAGACAAATTGTATATCTTTAGCCACTTGATCTGTGTTATGAGAATACATTATAAATTTTTTTAATTAATGCATATCATGTAGGTTCTCCTATTCCCTGCCCATACCCGCGAGGACCTATTTTATCTTTTTGAGTGAGAGGTCCAAGATAAAGAAAATCTAAATGTCTTGACATGTTATGCAACTTGACTTTGTTAATGTGGTTGAACAGATTGGTCCTGGCGTATCAATATCTGCAAATGCTCGTATAGGAGCTGGTGCAAGGCTCATAAATTGTATAGTCCTTGATGATGTTGAAATCAAGGTAAGTCTACACATTAATTGGTTTTGAAATGCATAAAACATTTTTGGAGTTGTAATTTTAAATATCTCATCTTACAGGAGAATGCTGTTGTTCTTCATGCAATTGTTGGATGGAAATCCTCCATTGGACGATGGGCACGTGTCCAGGCAAGTTTGGAAATTTTAATATTAAACTAAATTGTTCCACTAACATTGCACTTTTCATCTCCTATCTTTACATTCCTTTTATTCGCAATTTGTTAGCTGAAATGTATAAACTAATTCAGGGTCGTGGAGATTACAATGCAAAGTTTGGGGTCACTATACTTGGTACCTTTCTTACTGTTATCTTCATATTCTTTCTTATTTATTTAATACCTACCTCCGTCCTAAATATAATAACATCTTAACAAAATTAGTCGTCTTTTCTATAGGATATTCTTCAACTTTTAACTGCCTTAATTATTTCAATACTGAATTACACATAATTATTTTATATCTTGTTCTATTAGTAAACGTAACAGTATTTGTTGTTAACAAAATTAGCACAACTATAAACGTTCTTAATTCTCGAGATTTAGATAATTGATTTTATATATTTAGAGACGGAGGTAATGCTGTTATCATGGGGAAGGATAAAATAACAGAATACTAACTCTACAATCTTGTTCTCGTGCCGTGACCAGGTGAATCTGTTGCTGTTGAGGATGAGGTAGTGGTTATTAGTAGCATTGTCCTTCCACACAAGACCTTAAATGTCGGCGTTCAAGATGAGATTCTATTATAGAACACATCTTCTGCTCTTGGTTTTTTATTTTCCATGTATTTGCCTTGTGTTTAATATCTAGTTTAGAAAGCCAAAAAACGTGTATATTGTTCATTTTGTCGAAATGTTTGGACCAAAATATTTAATGTTGCATAAACACATTTGTGCTGCTATTTTAATACTTAAAAGAAATAAAGTATTTCGAATATCATGTTTCAAGTCCCAGATTGCTCCTTCAAACTCATCTGTAAAGGAACTTACTTTTTTGCTGCAAAAATTCAACATATACAACATCAAGAAATAAACTCAGAAAAGTATAGAGAATTCTGAAAATACTCTGGATTTTTTATTGTCGACTCATAATGGAGCAGAGTACATTTTTATATAGGCACAGGTTATGAACACTGGCTCTAACTAACTGTAACTACTTTCTAACTGCATAGAGCTATCTGGCTGGCAACAACTTGCAAGGTAACTAACCGCAAGTAACCAACTAACTATAATTGCTGTAACGACTTACAACAGAAGCAACCACAAGTAGTTCTCTTATTCGGTACAGCTCTTGTACTGATTTACTAGCTCATACTTCAGCATACAATAGGCTGCCATTACTGTTGTCACTGTTGCAGCCGAAAATACACTGTATGCTAAACATGACAGTACTAAAAGGGCAGGAGCCAGGAAGTATATAGATTCTAAAGAATCCTAAAACCAGTTCAAAGATAGTTTGTTCAGAATCGAAGAGGCTAAATACTGGTATTTGAAATTGACAATGCTAGCAGCATACTTATAAATATAAGCTGATAAGCATCAAACCACGGCTTACAACCACTGAATAGGGTGTAAAGGTCTTCTTAGTTCTCATGAATTTAGGTTGCAATCAGATTAATCTCAAACAAGGAAGCAACCAGGACTATAAAAATAAGTATAAAGATTTTTTGAAGCTCAAACCATGTTCCATTTTAGACATTTGCCAAAAGTTTACCATGGATACTTTCTCATTGAACGGGTGAATTAGGGAGTTCTTCAACCCTCAGTTATTAAACTACATGGCCAAATGTCAAACCAATTGATGTGCCGAAGATGAATTATTTGTTCAAATATTGTGGAACTTGCAACACTTGCACGTTAATTTTCCCAAGACATTTTCAAGCCTAAAACCAGTTCATAATACGCATAAAGCAGGGAAAGACAACAGAAACAGAAATGACTGTTCTCAAGAACCAAATCCAAACGTTATCACAATTTCACATGACGAAGAACACGGCCAGACCTGCTTTGCATTCTTAATATCTCATTCGCAAATTCTCGATTCCCCGTTAGAACAAGTCCATTCAAAACCCGATTAAAAGTAAACTTACGGGGCAAGAAACCTCTACCAACCATCTCGATTAACAACTTCCCAGCCAACACCAAATCCTCTGATTTCTTCCTCACAAACATGGCACTAATCAGAATATTATAAGTATCCAAATTGGGCAAACAAGTCCCATTCCCCATCTTTCCAAACAACTCCAAACCCTTTTCAAGTTCCCCTTCGTCACAATAATAACGTATCACAACATTGTATGTCTGAACACTTGGTCTACAACCATTTTCCTCCATTCTCATCATAAACTCCACAGCTCTCTCGATTTCACCCGAATGACACAAACCTCTAATAACAACATTATAAGTAGTCAAATTAGGCACACACCCTTTCCCCACCATCTCATCAAAAACCAACAAAGCATTCTGCACGCTATCCTTCTTACACAGAACCTGAATCAAAGCATTATAAGTAGCAACCGAAGGAACCAAACCCTCTTTCACCATCGCATCGAAAACCCTCTTCGACCTCTTAACCTCACCAGCAACACCAAACCCATGAACCATAGTAGTATAAGTAACCACATCAATCTCACACTTCCTCTTCTTCATCTCCAAAAAAAACTCCCAAGCTTCATTCAATTGCCCACACCTAAAGTACCCTTTCAACAATGTATTATAAGTAACCATCGTCGGATTAATCCCCCTCTCCACCATCTCCTTCAAAACCTGCAACGCCATTGGCGTTCGCTTAATCAAACACCAACCATTCGCCATTATATTATAACTTACACTATCACATTTAAACCTACCTCTAAGCGTTTTAAACAAATTATTCGCCATTTCAACGCGCCTCGTCTTGCAGAGAATATCAAGGATTGTGTTAAACGAATTCAAATCCTGATGACAACCATGTTCGTGCATTGACAAGAACACTTTCACAGCTTTATGAGCTTTTCCACCGGTTGCATAGCGTTCAGCGAGGATTGCAAAGGTTTTGGGAGTTGGGCCGAGACGGAGGGCCCGCATACGCCCCATTAAGGCCCAAGCAGTGTTGTATTCACGTAACCGGGCGGCGATGTCGACGGCGTGTTCGAAGGAGGAGGTGGAGTGGATGTAGGTTGGGTGGCGGTCTAGGTGTTTGAAGAATTGCAAGGCTTTGGGTCCGTGGTTCCAGAGGCGTTTGAGAATGTTGTCGACGAGATGTGGGGTCCATTGGAAAGTGGGGTTTGATAGGGTTTGGGAGAGGGTTTTTGGATCTGATTCGAGGACGAGTTTAGCGACGGTGGCGTCGATGGGAGGTGGTGGAGATTCGGGTACGGTGGTGAGGGATGCGAGGGGAAGACGGAATCGGGAAGTGTTCAAGTTTCCTTGAGCTGGTTTAACCAGTAACTGGTTCAACATGTCGAGGTTTTTCTCATTTCTGGGATTCAACTTATTATAATTGAAATGGAGCAAAATATTATCTACTTTTCAAAATCAGTGTCACTTTAGCCAAAAAAAAATAATTTGTTTCAAAATGAATGTCTTTTACATTTTCAATACAGTTTTAATTTTTTCTTTCAACTTTACCCTCAATAAATTCTCCAACTTTTCTCTCGCACAATTTTCAATGTAACTCTAAGTTTGTCTTTTTCTTATAAAGTAAGGGCAATTTAGTAAAAATGTTATGTCTAATGATTATTTCATTTCATTTCTTAATCTGTGTCAAAACTTTAAACGACACTTATTATAAAACGGAGAGAGTATTAAATTTTTACTTTTAATAATTTTGGTGGAAATTTAGTTTAGAATAGATGGTTTGAACTTGCAAGACATAAAAATACTATATTGAAACTATTAAGAGAAATATAGAGATTATAGATTTAACTATAATATGATATGATAGAATATTACGATGTCGATTGATTCGTATAATTAACTAATTAACTTTCACTTGGTAGAATAAAGTTTGTTTATGGTTGTTGTATTGCTTCTAAGTCCAAATGCATATATTCTCCACCTTACGAAATCAATAAACCTATAATTTTGAACTTTACAAAACGTTCAAAACATCCAAAATTGAGTTAATAAGAGAGTTCTATAAACTCAGTGTAAGGAACTTTCAAAACATCAAAGAATTGAGTTTATTAAAGTTATAAGAGAGTTCTATAAACTCAATTTTTGAATTTTATGTGAGGTGTATTTGGGGTTCGAACTCCAACCCTTATATATATTATGCAATGTTCCTGTCAACTTAGTTATGTTTACGGACGATCGTATGCATTTTTTATTATAAGATATACAAATTTTATAGATATTAAGGAAAAATATTATAATGATAAATTTTTTATATATAAAATGTGTTACTTTACATGATTACTCATACCTCTTTATGAGAGCGTAGTTGAATTCGAATGTAGATTGAGCTAAAAGTTTCTTGTTGACAGATGACTTGCTATTTTTTTATTTTTTGAGCTACAATCTTACAAGTTCTTCACAAGTAGAATAAATTTGGAATACAAAACCAAGAGAATAAACTTGGGAACGGAAAGGGAATAATAATTATAACGCCTTTTAAAAGGGACTAAAAAAGTAAAATAAAAACAATAATATGAGGCTATCTTCCAATCTAAGAGTATCGGAGTATATGCCGTGCAATCCAAGAGTTTACCTCTATTATATGGAACGGAATGGAAGAATTTACACGTAAGCTGCTTTGTGATTTTTCAGATTACAAAGCAACTGATTCTTGAGTACTTACGGGATTTTAAAAAAAAAATATTGAATCGGCAAATATTATTAAACGTCATTCCCGTAAGACGCAAGGTATGGACGAAACAAGATACAAATGGTGCCGCATATAGACGGTACACTATAACCATCTAAAAACACCCCTGAAGATAAACCAACCAAAACACATCACCACCTAAAACAGACTTCAAAAAAATAAGCACTGTAAACACGGTATCCACCACCGCTCATTGTCACTACTCACCCCCCAAAGAACACCCTTAAAATAAAACTCCCAGACTCCAACACCTAAGTTGAGCCACATGCGAAGAGCTCCTGACCGAAGGATCATGCAGCTACCATAACCTCGCGACCTCCGATCCACCGAAAGAGCACAAAACAAAAGCCCAAAAACCAACTTGATTCAAAGAACTGACTCTCGATCTCGAATCAAAAGTGATCGGCCCACCAGACTTTAGAACCAAAATAACAGGGCACCCCTCGCCCCCGGTACACCAGAGAATAACCAAATCAAGTCAAACAAAGATTGCAGCTAGACCCCGACTCCCAATCTCGAAGCCAAATGAATCGGCCCCCCGAAAACCAGCGCACAAAATGTAAGGCAAAAGACATGGCATGCGAAGTTAAAACAGCAAACAAATCAAAAGGAAAAAGCTCAACACAACGGGACACGCACCCTCCAAACTCCGTAAACACATAAGCCACCCAAAAAGCACAAACAAGAGCTAGTGACGACGAACATGGACCCGTGTAACAGAGGTTGCTTCCATAGGAAATCACCCCAACCAGCACCTGCCTCCTCGCCTAAAACAACACCAGCCACCCCTTTATATAACTCCCGTACACAATTTGTTCCGACACCACTTATCCAAACCTCACCAAGACAGTCCCACGAGCTCCCATGCAAAGCCACCACCATCACCTCAACTGAAACACCACCACAACACCACCACACAACGGAATACATCAACAAAACAATCAGAAAAATAACGGACACCCAGTGATCCTGGAGGGGGTATGCCACCAAATCAAGCAAAATCTGAAACTACACGGCCACCGACGCGAACAATCACAACCACCATGATCCTTGCAACGACAAACGATCTGGGAGTTCGTTGAAGGATGATTAATCATGGATGAAAGATATGCCACACACCTACAGTCGTCGGTATCGGGTCACACAGATTGGCATCACACATAACCCCCTCCATACACCCCGTCACCACCTACACTCAAACCGAATCACCCACCAACACCACTGTAACAGCTTCCTACCACCACCAAAAAATCGGTGACATGAGTTAGTTATACACCTAATTGTTAAGCCATGCCATTCTACAACAACAAAAGGAACAAGCTAAGATGTTGTTAAAAAGATAAGGTGGTTTTGGGTTCCAATCTTGTGAAGGAAGAACAACAAAGAAGCTCGTGCATATGAGCTAGCTCAATGAAGATGTCAGTTTGGCTTGAGGACAGAAAAATATATAGGAAAAGGTTGATGTGAAGTTTAATAGGTTGTCAAAAAGCTATGGTAAACCGGGGAAAAGAAGTTAATAGTACAAGAAACCCTCCACCACGTAACTCCACCACCACCTCACAAAAAATCGGTGACAAATCGACACAGATGGGAACACTACCGGAACACCACCACAGATCCACCACCACCTCACACCACCGGATCCACACAGATCGAAACACCATCACCTTACACCACAAACCTGTGACAGATCCACACAGACTGGAGTGAACAGTGTACAAGTAGGGGGACTGCAATCTCTTTAAACCACCGTTGACAGCTAGGCAACGGCGCCACCACCATCCCCGGCAAAGCCGAACAAGAACAAAGCAAACTGGATCTGACCTCAGAAAGCTTGAACAGAAAAAACGAACCGCCGGATAGGATGAAGGTCGTTGCTGGAGCTGAGGTGATGCGGAGGCCGCGCCTCGTCGCACCACCACCATTTGGGTCTACATCTTGAGGAAAGGCTGTTGGATTTGAGGGAGAGGGGAGGCCGGAAAACTGTTTAGAGAGAGGACAAAGGTTTTAGTTTAGAGAGGGTTAACTCTGCTTTAAATGTATTTTTAGGAGAACAAAAATGATTGACAGCAGTAGTGGTGATGGATAAATTATTAGTTACGGGATTTAAATTGAAATAGCTTGGTAACAAGCAATTAGAAATATCAACTCAGTTATATTATAACACCAGTTTTAACAAGCATGTCTGCAGCAACTTAGACAACATCACAAATTTGTAAAACTAGCCAGTTTCCCTAGAAGCCACTTTGTTGAAAACTAGCTCTTCAACCTTGGTGATCAAGGTTCGACACGGGCACAAATTTATAAAACTACAGTAACAATAATTAACACAACAAACAGGGTATTGTTATTCTCAACCACAGCATACATGCTGTTCAGGAAGAGAGATCAAACACAAATTTGTTTTCTAAATGCATGACAATAATACTGAGTTTTTAACACAATATCTCACATAAGAATTCAACCACTTTTATTAATCCAAAGCAACTTAGTTGCGACTTGGGTCAGTGAAGAAGCTGTTGACTCCGGGCATAATCTCTGGTGATCTGTTGCGTGAAAACTTCCTCAACAAATGTTCTGTATACTTCTCTCCCTCAGCAAAGTTTTCCAACACTCCTGCAGCTCGGGACTGCTTGTTCACCCTAAACCCATCAAAAGAACAAACAAACATCCATTATATTGCTTCTAACACCAAATCCTAGCTAAAAATTAAACAACAATAGCTACATCCCTGTGTAAAAACTAAGATAAAAGTTTTCATTTTCAATGTATAGCAGTTCTGTCAAGACATAATTTAAATAATATCAAGCAATTGAATATCTCCACGAGTTCTTTTCACTCAACCTGGCAATCATACATCATGGATTTAACTTGTATACATTGACAATGTAAAACTTTTTTACACATGCATTCAATAAAATCACACCATGATGCCACTCTTTTAAGTTATATATCTCAAAATATCCTTTGAATGTGAATTGATTAGAAGCACGTGTAAAACAAAATTTACACCTCTAATGAATGAAAATTAATCTCTAAGGCTTTGTTTGCCTATTTGGAAGGGAAGGGAAAGAAAGGCTTGGGGAAAAAAGGAAGGAGTAAGTGGAAGAAATAGAGGACATTGGAAGGAGGGGCTTTGAGGGCTTATTTTTCTTCAAAATATAAAACCCTCCTCATTTGGGGAACTAAAAAATTGTATTGGAGGAGGGTTTTGGGGGGTTTGGGAGGGTTTATATGAATTCTTCAATTTTAATATATGTTATTATAATATTCTTAAAATTAAAAATATATTAATCCTAGGTATTAATTTATCACTCTCTAAAAAAATACTCTTTGAGGGATATTGCAACTCACTTTCAAATTGAGAAACTTTTAGTATCCCTGCATATTCTTAAATGAGTAAACCACCAAATTGAGAAACTTTGACAAATACAACAACTATTTTGAAATATTAACAAAGTCATAGACTAATTTGAGAGGGACAAATTGGCGGTTTACTCGTTATTAAATAGGTATCTAAAATAGAATCCAATTAAATTTTGTAAATATCTACAAACAAATTGTGAAAATTCAAGCGGAGACATAATTTCTCAGAGAGGAAAACCAAAAATAAAAAAGGAATATTCCATCTTCCATGCCCCCCTTGACCAATTAATATTACATGTTTACTAATCGGATAATTAATTAATGGAAAGCAATTAGTAGAAGTATTAATCACCGATCTGAGATAAATCAAATTCCAAAGAAGAGAAAAATCAAAAATCTCAAAGATAAAAAAAAAAAAAGCATGACTACCTGACTTCAGGGTTGATGCAGATGTTACGAACAAGTGAAAAGGCACAGATCCCAACAGCAGCTCCAACCGCAGCAAACAGAGGGTATACCTAAAACAAAGAAACAAAAAAGATGGTGAAACCCTAACTCTCTCTTACGAAATGCGAAGTAAATGGACGAATACAGATCGAAAAGGACTCACCTCGGGTCTGATCCAGCGATTGGTGGCCATGGATAGCAGTTGAAGAAGAAGAAGAAGAAGATAACAAAAACAAAAGGGAGCAGATGTTGCAATGGAATGGAAATGGTCTCTGAGAGAAAGAGAGTAGAGGAGTGATAAGCAAGAGTTTTTTTCTTACAAATGGAAATTAAATATTGTTAAATCCGCGTAGATGCAATGTTATTGGTCATTCGTGACTTACAACTTGCTTACTTGTCCGTATGGATAGTGTGATGCCCGGTCACTCAGCCCGATGTATTTGCAAACTGTCAACTCACTCCAACACTCCACTCAATAATTACACAATTGTCTATACTTCCTAAAAACATAAGTAAAAGACTAAAATATATTCAGCAGTAGATAATTATTGCTGACTTCTAACTAAAAAAAACTAACGACAGTTAACTATCGTTGAATTTTTTGGTCATTTGTACTTGTATTACTAAGACACAATGAATGTCAAAACAGCAATTGTCCAATAATTATGGTTCCCTTCTCATTCTATTGTAATAAATAAATCGTTTTCACTTAATTTTTAAGATTATCCCTCATTATTAACATAATAGAGTTGAATTAAAAAAATTGAAAGAAGATAAGCTAATAAATAGTGGGTATAATTAAAAAAAAACATTAACGTGTATTGATATCGTAAAATGACATGTAAAAAAACTCAATTTTTTTTTAAATTGATATATAATAAAACACGAAAAGGAGTAGTAGCGTTACTCTCTTTCAACGGAAACATTAGTAGTAAGGAAAAAAAAATCGATTAGAAGTAGTGGTGAGGAAGTGTATGTGTGAAAATCTTTTCTCCAACAAATGAACTCAAAATATCAAAATATATATTTAGGTCCGTTTATTTTTCTTTAGCTGTCAAAACCATTTATTTTTCTTTGGCCTCAAAAGTCTGTTATTAACTTGTTTTCAGCCATATAGGTCGAAATTCGAGCAATGAAGCTTGAGTTGATCATACTAAGACCCGTTTATGTTGGTTGTCTCACGACCAAAGTTATTATCCTACTAATTGTTATGCTCGAACTCCAAGGAGAAATTTTTAGATGGGAACGTAAGTAACATGTCAGCATTTACAAACAACCGATAAAAACATTACACCTCATTTAATTTATTATAAAATAAAATAAAGATGAAACGTGTCCTCCGTATTGCTTGCTCTTCTTCCACCATTATTTTGAGGAATTGTTTCTCCAACGGCAGAGTTTATATATGACCTTGAGGAGATAAATTCTCAAATTTTAATGTGTTGAATTCAATAGGTTCTGAAGTTAGAGACATAATAAGGTTTAATTTTAAGTAAAATCATTGAAGTCCTTCACACACATGGAAGTTCACGGTTACCACGGTTACCAATTTGATGTAGTTTTTTTCTTTTTTTTTTGATTAATCTGATTCAGTTTCTATTATGGTAATCCAGTCATAATACATAATTGTTCGGTATTATTTGTTTAGATGTAAGAAGGAATCTTTGGACAAAATATTGCCCAAAACAATGTGGAAGGAGAGTAGTAATAAGGAGGACACGTTTGATCTTTATTTTAATTTTTAATTTTTTTAATAAATTAAATGAGGTGTAATTTTTTTTATTGGTTGTTTGTAGAATTTAGACTTTTGAGTAACTTGCCAGTGTTCAAAATCTCAACATTTGCTCATTTGTGGATAGATTCATCTACTTCTACATGCTCAACATACTCTTCTTCTTCCCAAAGAACCAATGACGGATGCATTGTGGTATGTAGATAGAATAAGACAATTGTTTTTGTGACATTCAGAAGTTTTTAACAACACAAGTAAATTACTAAAATACCCTCAGCGGTAGTTAACTACCGTTGGACTATAACTAGAAATCCAACGACAGTTAACTGCCGCCGGGTTTTTTGATCTTTTACTTGTGTTCCTAGGACATTTTGAAGATCAGAAAAGCAACACTAATAGAATAAAACCAATAATGTGTATCAATTCTCAACCTAACAAATTGTAGTTAGTTTTTTAAGAACTAAAATAATGATTGTTGGCCGTACTAATCCAACTTTCAAAATTTAGAGCAACATCATCATTAAATTTTGAAGTCTCCATTTAAATTAATGATGACCATATTGCGAGTCATCAGATATTTTTGAATTTATTAAACTTCCTGGGAGATAGAGTATTTTTTATCACCATTACTCCATTTACTTATGCTTGAATGAGAAGAGGCTTCAAGTGATTATTCTTCTAATTATATGGTTGGTCGAAAAATGTAGAATTTCATATTGGCTTTAGAACAGAAGCAATCTTGCTTGAACCATGTGAAGTAAAGGAATAGAAATTTATGAAGGAATATGAAATGGAGCATTTTGGAATTTATGGTTTTGAAAAATGAGAAATTTTGGATGGTTGGATCATAACTCGCCTTTCAAAATTTAGGTAGATAACGATGGGTGGTATGGTTTTAAGGCAGTGGAAGTCAGAGAAATGATGTTAGGTGAGGGGTAAATGTCATATAATTCAGTCGTGGGAGAATTGGATGGTTGGATAGTGGAATTTTTGGATGTGCGGGAAGTTGGTGGGTAAGAAAATGTGTAAAAAGGACAATAGTATGTGTCACGCATCATCCTAAGTGAGAGAATTTGTATTGTATGCTCAGGGGTTTGAATTTTGAAATCTAAGGTCAGTTGTTTATTTTATCAACATTTACCACTTAACTAGAAGATGTTATTCGAAGTTGCAACTTCCACATGAGAACTGCATCTTTATGCATCCTTGTTCGTATAATTGAAAAACAAATAAAAACATTAAAATTTAAAAGTGGGAGTGTGAACACTCCCTTTATTGTGGGTTGCATCTCTTAAGCACTTCTTTATTGTCATTAGCTTGACAAATTAACACCTAAGTGAGGATGGATAATATGACAAGAAAAATATCGCATCCTTTCTCTTTCTTCCTTTAGTAGAACTCCCATGTACTTAAGATATGGCAACAAGTGTTTCCATTCCCCCATAATCGGATCATTGGAACATGATATCTCCCTTTCTTGAAGTGTAAATAATCAAGCTTGAGAAGAATATTTCTCTTGAAACACTCGAGGTTTAATTTTAACAACTACATGAATTTTGGTATCTCTCTCTCTTGGGGTTTCTTGAACATCAATATTTTTGGGTTTTTTTCTTCTACTTCTACTTCTAGAACTACAACTAAGACTACATTATTTTACCTTTTTCTTCCACTATTTTATTAAGACATTGCTCAATTTCTAACTCTACGCTTTCTTGTTCAACCACTTCTTACCCATAGCTTTCTTCTCTCTGCAGGTGATCTATGATTGCATTGAGGTGAGTCTTTATGTTTTTACTTGAGACCTAGTACTCCTCAATACTTATAATGATGGACTCGCTAGACTTTTTTAATTTCCTTAAGAAATTTGTATTGTTAGCAATTTTGCTAACATACACCCACTTATTTTTTAGAAGGTGTGTTTTAGCAACATTCACCTTAAGGTGTATTTAACAACTTTTTAGTTATATCTTTGCTAAAACACACCTTAATAAAAACTAGTGGGTGTATCCTAACAAACCTCATTATATATATATATATATATATATATATATATATATATATATATATATATATATATATAAAAAAAAACACAAAAAATTATATTAAATAAAATAAAATAAGAAATATGAAAATAAATTAGATTAAACCACTTAACAATCCCCGACAACAACACCAAAAACTTAATGCTTGAAAATTAGTTGTTTATTTTCAATGCATATTGAGTGCAAGTATACATTGTGACAACAAGTAATAAAGAGTAAGTACAATATCAATCCCACGAGAATTAGAGTGAATAATTTCTAAGTACTTCCAAATACTAAGTTTAGTTATTTAAGATCGAAAATGACAAATAGCAAAGATAAGATTTTAAGGTTCTAAGACACTAAAGTAAAATGTAGAAGTAAATAAATCATATAAAAATGATTTATAGATTCAAGTGAAAATGAGTGGTTAAGGAAGCAACTTGGTAAAGACAGAGGTTTTCAAGTAACGTTTAGAGCTACAACTCTGAGTTATGGAAGCTATAGTTTAGTATGTAATTAGAACAATGCAGAGATATGTAGCTTCACATAACTTTCTAACAAACTGGTGTTCTTAGGGATCTTTTAAGTCAGTCATCATGTTAAGCACAAGATGACACACCGCTCGGAGTACACTCACGGTACTTAACATGTAACATTACTAGGTTAATGCATCAGTAGCTCTTAATCTAAGAAGAGACTGAATTGTGGCCTATGACAATAATCCTAGGTAGATATTTCCTCTTAACGCACAAATATCTATGTTCATATCAAGCAGTCTTTCTTGTTCCAATCCTCTTTCGTTAGTTAAGGACGTAACTGATATTAAACAACGAGTTCCAATCTCATCTCATTTCACTCTCAAAGAATTTGACATTAAAGATAAAAATAGCTGAGATTTACTTTAAAGATCAACATTAAAATAGTTTTTTTAAAAAGAATATTAAAGGTCGTAACCAACTTAACTTGCAAACACATAACTATCATTATTTAACTACAAAAGTAGTTTAGCTCACAATGAGCTTAAATAGGAAAATAGAAATGGATAAGATAATAGATAAATATACAATTGCATAAATCAATAAAAGAGGAGTTTACAAAAGAGAAATCACAATCATTTGATGATGAAAATGAGTTCTTTATTCCAATGACTCTAAAACTCTAAGACTTAACTATGATGCTTTCTAGGTGAAATGGATGAAGTTATGAGATGAAAGAAAAGTAATTTGAATCTTTAAAGATGGTAGCTAGGATTGACTAGTGGATGCTTCCTCCAATCTCTATTTTATTCAACACAACACAACACACCACTAGCACTTGCAAATGAAGGCTTGTTGTTCTTTTATAATCCAAGGAATTTCTTATCGTTTTGTTCCCTTTTTGTCTTTTCCCATATGATGGTCTTTTATTTAACAATTAAACATAAGAATATACCTTATCCTTTTGGTGTATTATTTGAGACTCTCTTATCTTCATCTCCAAGCATGAGATATTTTGGTCCCATTTTAATACATATCCACTAGGCCAAGACGTTGTAGCTTCTTATATCGTCAGGTTATGTCATTTGGTACTTTCTCTTATGATTTGTCGAACCTTATCTTTTGGGAATCAACGGGTTCCTTCTTCCTCGTACTACAATCATTGGAGCCAGCTCATTTAAACTTAATCCTCAATACATGCAAATAAGGGACCCTTGTACGACCCGTACTAAGAGTTCTTCAATGATGTAGCTCAAGCCTCATTTCCAGCGCTACATCTTCTTACATCGACAGTATGCTCTATAGCATTATATCTTTGAACATCATTGCATAACTTGTCATTCAAACCAACACTAGCAAGAATGAATTGTTCTTAAAAACTTGAATAAACATTGAAAAGTGAAATAAAGGTTCTTAAAACAACAAAAGACTAATTAAGCTAAATAGACTTTGCATGCACTCAAGGATCACATATAATGGGAGATAAATGTAAGGTAATAACCCACATTTTTGCCGGATGTCAAAGAGCTAAAAAATAATGGTATGTTTTAATGGAAGACTTTGGACGGGAGAGGAGAGTGTACTTTCTTTTAAAAATTACGGACACTATAATAATGGAGAGAGAGAGAGAGAGAGAGACTTTTGGGGAGCATGCACATCATTGTAAGAAACTTTTTAGATTTAAGTACATACATTATTTTCTTAGGGATGTTCTTTTTTATATATTCGAGCAAGAGGGGATATCAGTAAAGAAGGAGGCCCGTGTGAACTTCTTAACTGCCCATCTAGATAGAAGATCGACACTTAGGCCTGCAGATGTTATGGTGTACGAATGGGTAGGAGGAAAACATGCATGTGTGGACTTGATCGGGGTTTCACCACTCGTGAGATTAGGGATCGGGGCTTTAACGGTAGGACAGGCAGCCCTAAAAGGTGCGTCAAGCAAAGTGTATAAACATGAAAAAGCGTTTTCTCACAATCAACATGTTTTGTACCATTTGCTTTTGACACTTTTGGCTTCCCAACACCATAGGTTGTTGACCTTCTACATAGGGTTTAAAGGGTAATGCACGACAATGTCATGACTCCTATGTCCTTGAATGTTGCGTTTACGAAGATAGATTTTGCTATCCAAAATGGCCTACCAGCGCAACTTGTTGTTCGCTTGTCTTATATAAAAAAAAAATGCAAAAGTTCTTGTTCGATATTTGTTAAAATGCTCTTTCATAAAAAAGAAGTGGGTCTATTGTAACAAAATGCTATAATATATATATAGAGAGAGTCAAGTTTCATTGACACCAGGTGTACGTCTTTAAATTTATACCAAATCTCAACAGTTAGAATTAGTTGATCTAATGGCTTCTTTTATGCCAAGAAAATAGAAATAAATAAATCACGTGATGCCAAAATGGGATTATATCTACATGCCATTTTTTGGTGATATTGCTCGATTCGTGATTAATAGTTCTCTCTCCCTCTTAAAAATATATGTTAAGTTAATACGTTGTGTTATTTCCATGTTTGGTGTCTCTACGATTGCTTATTTGCCATATTCATTTTCAACAATGCTTCATTTCTACTTTGCGAATAAACCAATCAATTTAAACAAACAAAGAGGTAGTTATCTATAATATTTGTTGCGACTAGGTACCGACCATTCCATCGCCTGCCATGAATTTTTGGAGTTGTCATGCATGTCCCAATATAAGATAATGAAACAAAACATTTTATAAAGTGATCATCTTTAAAACAGTGATAAAATCTTTGTTATTTTAATTTCAACCAATTGTATCGAGTATAAAAATTAAAAAGGGACATTCATTGCAACAAAACATAAAGAATTGTTGGCTTCATAGTAGTTGAGATAGAAAGAGCAATTAATTATGAATTTACCAATTAATTACGAATCAATTTGCATCACGTGATTTATTACTTTCTTTTTCTGACATAGTAGGAGTCTTTAGATCAAATGCTTCTAACGGTTGAGATTTGATGTAAGTTTAAAGACTTACACATTGTGTCAACGGATCCTGTTTCCTATATATATATATATATATATATAACCAAATTATAGTCTACGTGATTAATGCATTCTTACATTTTGATTAAGAAACACTCAGGATGGTTAATGTATTGTTATCCTTAGATTAAACAGTGGTTAGCCTTGTTAATACATTCCTTGTCAAGCAATGTAAAAGTGAGTCAAAAAATTAAAATAAAATAAAGTAAATTATATTCAAAGAGCTCAGAATAGTCATTCACATTAATTATTGATGCATTCTTATCTATTATTTGTTACACTTAGACTAAATGGTGGTTAACCTTGTTAATACATTCCTTGTCAAGCAATGTAAAAGTGAGTAAAAAAATAAATAAATATAGTAAATTATATTCAAAGAGCTCAGAATAGTTATTCACATTAATTATTGGTCCATTCTTACCTATTATATGTACGATGATTTGATTTTTTTTTAATACTGTAATCATATTTTTTAGGAGATAATATTATAATTATGTTCACACACGTATAATTACTATATTTATATTAATTAGTTATTACAAAGGAAATTTTATTAATACAAATTATTTTCAGTAACTTTTTATTCAATTCAAATACTAGCATCGAAACAATACACTTTCTAAGTCTATATAATAGAAATGATGTTAATCTTACTTCTTACAGCATATGAGATATATGTTAAACAATTCTACAAAAATGGTTGTTTTAAACAATCAATCTTATCTTTATGGTGTTTCATGCATTGCTTTAATCTTAGTTTCAGGTAAGGAGGAAAATTTTTCATTGAGTTGTGTGTTTCATAAACAATTTTCTAACTTATATTGAAAATCATTATGATTTTTTATATTAATACTCATAGACTATGTATTCAACAACAAAATAATGATATTATATTTGTTCAGGATTGATTATTAGTTTGGCGACCCCAGTAATAGATTATGGTTGTATAGGATCTCCAAGATATTATTGCTGCATAGAAGATTGTACTTCAAATTGCTATCAAGCCTGTGCACAAAAAGGTTATAAAAAGGGTGGAAGATGTTTGGATATAGTTACTGAACTATGTTGTTGTTATGAGAGATAAGTTATATTGTATCACTTCAAATTCTAAAATAAAAGATGAAGTTTTAAATCTATTAATAACTTGTAAACAAAGTTTTGTGAAAAAAGATGCATTTTCTTATGTTACAAATTAGGACTTAACAAGTGTAGGAGCTCATGCATTACACGAAGTATAATAATCATTCCAAAAATTTCAAAAGAAAAAAAGTATTTTAAACAAGGGTCTTGTTAACCAGTGCCCCAGGAGTTAAAAGTAGAAAGAAAAGTCAAGTTTTGCATTGAAAAGAACACTTTTTTAACATTCAAAAAGTAGAATACACAATTTCCAAGACAATATTTCCTTAACAAGTGTCCTGGAGGCACTGGTTAACATTTCCATTTAAATAATATTGAAGATCACTCTGTAACAATGTAAGTATCTCATACAAAAAATAAACATGGTGCTAGAAAATTGACAACACAAGTACAATTTCTCATCGTGCATTTGAGACGTAGTCCAACACCAGTAAAAAACATATGCTAACAGGCGCCCTTAAACTATTCATTTAAGAGGAAATTCAATAAAGTTATCAGATTTTGTTGAGGGACATGAGTATGAGCATTTGTGGGTGTTGGTTGCGAGACATGGGCCATGTTTACAATCACACACAATATCTGATTTTAATGTCATTATATCTATTAACTAAGATAGACATAAAAAGTTAATAACAATAATGGATCTTGCATCGTTCTTCAGACATTGAAACATACGATGAGGGATAAGTGAAGGTATAAGTAAAATAAGAAGAGTATACAACCGATCAAGGAAAGATATTAGATGATTAGTTAACGAAATTTAATTCCAACCATATGGTCTTTGTATTCTTGTATCCTTATTTAATTGCAAAGACCAATAAATGTACAAACAGTATGTCTTTCTACACATAAAACAATTTTAATTGTTAAAAGGTATTGATATCATACAAGTCCATATGGATTTGCTCAAAAAAAAAGTTCATATGGATACAATAACTTATACTGCTTATTTTTCCAATGTCGTTATAAAAGCAATTAAGGACCGAGCTCGCCTAATTTCATGCTTCCATCAACAAAATCAAATCCCTATTTTACCTATTTTGTTTATAAATTTGAAACATGACAATATTCTAACACCCAGACCGAGTAAAAATTCGTGGATTGGGGGTTTGATACAATTCATATTATGTAATTTGAACCATTCAAATATATGATTTTTTTTGCAGTTCATATTGCATCGCCAATTTTGTGGTTCAGAACACACAAAAAGTTATATAAATGTATGTGTCTGGTTCATTTTCACTTTAAACCACAAAACTATGAACACTTATCCAATAGAAATAAACACTAATTTAGAAGCAATCTACTACAAGAGAAACCAAATATGTTTCGGGTCAATGCTAATATTATACCATGCGATTTATAGGATCAACTAGACCAAATTAATGATCGTCTTAACCATAACGACACACACGGGGCAATAGTGTTGAATATTATTGTTTGTTGATCGACTCAACAATGTTCTTTAT
>Ga0315913_1002921_pt1 | contig 20320 bp, 9 predicted proteins | sample MpolsnodulesMG_FD_207736 | JGI IMG/M metagenome (GOLD analysis project Ga0315913, IMG submission 207736) | Medicago polymorpha root nodule microbial communities from Los Angeles, California, United States - small nodules | ecosystem: Host-associated > Plants > Roots > Nodule | place: USA... | reverse complement strand
GTTCAATGTGGTAAGAACAAGTCACATGTTAGTTCTGCTAGCGCTAAATTTAATCCTAGTCTCTTTCCTATGGTGTATTTGAGTAAGTGCTAGACACTGCAATATTGAGAGGATAGGCTATAATGTTTTCAACGATTATCATATCCCTTATGGGTGGTGTATGACTTGCAGCATACACTTGATGAAATCGCCTATATGAGTGTCAAGTGTGGTCGCTTGCATGAGATCATGGCAAAATCTCTGGAGCACTCATGAATACCAGGCACGCGCATGGCCAATTAGCGCACAACCGCGTAACAGCAAGAATTGTGGGGGTGTAGTGTGATTGTGAGACCTCTTACATACAACAAGTGTCTTGGGTTCCATAGCTTGCTAAACCAATTCACTGTGTGTTAAGTCTTATTAGTCTAAGACGGGTTCTATAGCTTGCTATACCGTTCCGATGCATTACATCTACGATGTTTACCCAGAAAATATTTTTTCGTCCTTTAACTTTAAACTTTTGAAATATGTGGGGGATTGTTGTATTTTTGAGATATTAAATATTTCAAAAGTTTTTCTTATTACTAGAAAACAATTTAAATTAGAATTATTACTTTATTCCTGTTTGTTGACTAGTTCCAATATCCCCTTAAATATCTCCATGACTCATCATTATTAAGAGATACTCATTTTATTCCTTTTGACCACATGCTCCTATTATTATGGTTAGTTAAAGGTTAGTGACAAATAAGTAACGGTTTTCCTTAGCCCATGAGAATGGACATTGTTTTGTTATATATTTACACACACGTAAGGAATAAAGAGCATGGCAGGACAGAAAAATATAATAGCACACACCACACATATATACTCTCTCATTTTTCATATGTTTCTATGTACACACCATTATTTTCTCTCATAAAAAATTCTGAGTTTTTGGGTTACATCTCTAGTTATCTTTGAGATACATTCGAGTTGTTCTGACACCTCCGACTATGATTCATACCGGGGAAGACTTGTTGTATCCTGGGAGAATATGCGCTAATGAGGCGGATAAAATCCTCAAGGACAGTGACTATGTCACGCCTCAGGTTACGTAACAACGTGTGTTGGTTTTGCAGGTTTCCCCTAACTTGATTTGTGAAGATTTTGATGGAGCTGTCGGCAACCAAATTCGATAAGTTCCTTGTGCTTTATTTTAGTTTATTATTAGTCATATTTATTTGTTATGATATTTCTCTTTAAATTCTTATATGTGATAATTTCCACTCTAATTTTACAACAATAATTTCATCATTAAAAAGAATCATATCACTGAAAAGTTAGTAAATTTCTTCTTATATATTCATGTAATTAACTATTATTTTTCATAACAATAAGCTTAATGATGACTCTAAACTAACCGGGGAGTAAGTTTCTCATTACAGTCTCTTTTATTGGGTCAATAAGTCAAAAAAATGTTATAAAAAAATAAAAAATGAACCTACTTACAATCCCAATTTCAATGCCAAAAATTAGCAACAAGAACGGTACTAAACCTCTAAAAGGGACCAATTAGGGTTTTAAGCTCTATTCTCTTGCATGTCAATTTTTCTAAACCTAAGAAAGAATCTCAGTTTCCTGTTTCTTAAATTGAAGCTTAAGTTGAGAAATTCACCTTATTAGAGGAAAGAAACAACAAGATTGTAGTGGACGGTGAGAGCTTCCTAAAACTCCAATTTTTCTTCAATTAATTTTTCCTATTGCTTTTTTTCCTCTTGTGCTGGAATTTCTACCTTCTATCAACCAAAAGAGATGAAAAGTAGTGAATTATTACACATGTATGGCTCTATATTAACTCTATAATTTAAATGAACATATTAACTCTATACAATTTCAGGTACTTCATTCACATGCATGTAATACTGGTATTAGTATATCGACTAATTCGATAGTACCTTTTTTCACACAAGTAATTTCCTTTTTTGGCCATTTTATCTCGTTTTGTTGGATAAGACGTCAATTAAAACTTTAATCACCAAATAAACAAAATATTTGCTCTCAACCAAATTCTTCATTTGAAGCTTACTCAAGTTACGATTTTATTAGTCAACTCCAAGGTCTCAGCATTTCAAGTATCATACCTTCACAAAAATCTCCATATCCTTATTGCAAAGCATGATTATATTTTTCTTCCAAAAATTACCAAAGACTATATTATATATCAACAATGTTATAATACTGTTTTGTTCTCCATTTGCAATACCTCGTAATTGATTTTTATTTTATTTTTTCCATATACAAGATTGTATTCCCAGCTTTAAGATCAATGAAAAATACTACCAAAACATATCACTTAGTTATTGTTGTTCAATTGAGTTCTGAAACCTGAAACGCTCTCTTCTCTCTCTTGCTTAAACCACCGCCTTCCACAAACAACCAGCAAAGCTTCCTCACTTTTCTCCACTATAATCCAAATCCTTGCCGACACCATGTAGCTCTTGGTGGTGGTGGTGCGACGAGGCCTCTAATCCTCCGCATCACCTTCAACCACAGCTGGGGTGGTTGAGTCAGCGATGTCGCGGCGCCATTTTTGGTCACGTTCTTTGTTTTCGACAGTGGCACGCTCGCGGGTTGAAGGATTGGTATCAGATTCTTTGAAACCTGTGAGGGTCGTTTGTTCTTACACGGTCTGGCTGATGGGTTGTTCACCGGTGTGGTTGTTTGTAGAGGTACTGGTTCATGAAACACAGGTTATGTGTTAATGGTTCGTGAAACCTTTGGTTTGGTGATTGTTGCTTGCCTGATTTCTTATTTGTCCAGATTTGTTGAGATCTGCAGCTTTCGTGGCATTCTCAAGGTTGTCGTCGTTCTTCAAGGTCTGATATGGGACGCACTGCTGTGTTGATCCAGATGTTTCTAGATGTTTCTGGATGGTGGTTGCGATTCTGGTCTTATGTTTCCAGTATTCCTCCACGTGTCGGAAGGAGGGTCTTATTTGGTTTGTACTTTGGGGCTCGAAAGAGCGTTTATCTTGTTGTGTTTTGTATGGAGAGGATGGTACGTGGATCTGCTCCGTGTTGACGGTTGGTCCATTCACCGTGATCTAGACCCCTACTTAAGAGGTTGTTATAATCCATTCGTGTTGTTTTTTATTTTCATATATATTGCCTGTTTTGGTAGACCTCCATTTTATAGATAAACTAGCACATTCTTATGTCCCCCAGTTTTTTTTCTTTTTTTAATAATATATTTATGAGCATCTGGCAGAAAATTAGAGTTGGGTACCAACTTACTTGGGAGCCACTCTTTTTTTTATGTCATTTGTTGTTGTCTTATCAAAAAAATATTGTTGTTGTTGTTGATGGTGTTGGTGCTTCATCTCACATGGACATCATGGAATACTTTTCTTTTATAACAACATCATGAAATATTTATTAGTCTAATTAATAACTCAAATGCCTTACTTCATGTACTTCTCATCCATGTATTCCACACTACTTATTCCACTTCAACGTTGTCACAGAGGGCAAAAATTCTGAAAAGAGGCAAAATTTTGAGTTTTAAAATAGGGTTGTGTGTGTGCGCGCGCGCGCGCGTGTGCGTGTGCGTGTGCGCGCGCGTGCGTCTCTCGTCTATTTCTTTGTTGCAGCTTTTTCTGTCAAATTTGGTTAGTTTTTTATGATTGGTTAGGCTTCGTCTTGGTTACTCCGCTTAATATATCAAATCATTTAGCTCAGTTTGGTTTCTTTGGTGGTTTTTCTAAACGAAAGAAACACATTATTCGTTTGATTTGGTTTTCTTCACCTTGGGTCTTATGGAAAGAAAGAAATGCCAGAATCTTTAAGAATTCAAATAATACTATTCATCACTTGCTTGATAACATTAAGGCTCAATCTTTTGGTTGGTTGAAAGCGAAGCACAAAAAACTTTCTTTTGACTACCATTCATGGTGGGTCAATCCTTTAAATTTCTTGTAATGATTCTTTTTATTTTTCATTCAGGTGTCTCTAACATATTTCTAATGTAACTTGAATTTTCTATTTGTTTCTCTTCAACACACTTTGTGCGGGGAAAGTAAAGAGGTTTGTTTATTGAAATTTCATTTTAGCTTTTCTTATTAAAAAAAAAAAGCCAAAATAAGGGGATAAAACTACATTTAAACCTAAAATGAAATGCATTTCATATTAAAAATAATTAAGTTCAAGGTTGCCTTATTTCATTACAGTCGATTGATTCGTCTTTTATTTACTACCAATCAATCATAACCTTCGTATCATTCCAAATATTTGATATTAATCATAATTATTTCTAAAGTCATGAATTTACATGAATAAATATAATTGTGATTTGTTGACGGTGTAAAATTTTTACAATGACGGTGTACAAAATTAAATTTATTTAAAAAATGTGATTAAATCATTTCTTTGAATTGAAAAATATTTGTGTATTTTAGTTTTGTTAGTATTTTCTTCTTCATCGTAATTTAACGTGATTCTTTTATTACCTTCAACTCCATAAAAATTTAATTTTAATCAATTATTATACAACTCATCCCAAATGAAAGAAATATTGACGAGGTTTTAAACCTTTTTTTAAAATTTATAATGAGGTTTGAAACTTAAGAGACTTCTTAGTGAAGTATTTTGTCCTCAAACATTGAGCATTCTTTTGAATTTGTTTTGAATGCATGCACTACGCACTGCTACTTAGGATGTATAACTCACTTGGCAATCAATTTTTTTAAGCTAAAAATATCTTTGTTATTTCAGATAGTAATCAAATATAAAACAACTAGAAGGAAACAAAATAAAAAGAAGAAACAAACAAACAATTCCCATTCTACACGAAATTTAGTTGTCATCAAGTAAAACCAAATTCTTAGAACAAGAATTTTCTTCTCCAAAGCCCATTTCTGATTTCTCTAGGAATTTTATTTTGTCATGAAGTGATACACGTTACCAATAAAAGGCAAATACTAAGCAAGCAAATTCTTCCCTCTTTCAAAAAAATAATCTCTATATTCAATTTTCACCTATAGCTAGTGAGAATGAAAAGTATCAAAAGAGAGAGAGAAGTGTTAAAATTTGTGCACCCTGGTAGACACATTGAGATTCATAGAGAACCAATAATAGCATCAGAAGTTTTGAGAAGGAATCCAAGACACTCAATTACTAGGCCAGATGTTTTTGAGTTTCCGTGGATTGTGGTTAAACCTGAATCAATCTTGGTTCCTGGTAATGTGTTCCTTATTGTTCCCAATCATACAATCTATAATTTGGTAAAAGCCAAAGGGCAAAGCAATAATGATTCACACTTTCATCAACAACATGGGGCAAGACCAAATTGGTTTGGAGTTAATCATGCGAAACCCAACATGACCCAAGGCTCAGCCCGTTGGGCCCAACCTATTTGTTCCATGGGTCAGGATCTAATATCTAGTGAAGCTGATTATGTGAATCCTAACATGAGCCAAGTCTCGGCCCGTTGGGCCCAACCCACCTGTTCAATGAGCCAAGATTCAATATCCAATGAAGCCGATTATATGAATCTTAACATGACCCAAGTCTCAGGCCGTTGGGCCCAACCCACTCGTTCCATGGGCAAAGATCCAATATCCAGTGAAGTTGATTATGTGAATCCTAACATGACCCAAGTCTTGGACCGTTGGGCCCAACCCACTTGTTCCATGGACCAAGATCCAATATCCAGTGAAGTCGATTATGTGAATCCTAACATGACCCAAGTCTCAACCCATTGGATCCAACCCACTTGTTCCATGGACCAAGATTCAATATCGGTTGAGGCCGATTATGTGAATTCTAATAATACACATGCCTCGATCCGTTTTTCAAAACTAAACAAACAATATTCTCCCAACAATCGTGTGGAATGTTCCAAGTTGAAATATGATGATTGGGAAGAAAATGATGAAGTGTGTACTAAGGTGAATGGTTATGAAGACACTCAGAAAAAATCAATAGAATGTGAATCATTGGGTGAATCAAGTTTGGAGTTTACGCCTTACCAAGCTGTACATTTTTACCAAAATCCTTACAAAGGAGGTATAGATTTGGAAAAGGGCAAAGATGTTAACTTAAAGTTTGTGGCTAATGAACAAGTTAACAAGCTGAAATCATGTTTAAGGAGACCCAATAGCATTCGTAAGTCGCTCAATCTTAAGGTATCATTCAACATATCAATCAAGAAAGAGAACTACACACATGGGGTGTAGACATGCTTACCTCAAACCTACTCTTGTCATAGTTTTCACCGATATTAAATTTTAAAAAACTGTTAATAACATTCGTTTTAAACTTTCTTTTCAATACTTTTTCGTATTAAATTAAATTTATATGAACCCACTAGTTTGTGTGAAATTCGTTTTCAAAGTTTTGAGACCTAATTTAATAAAAATATAGTGTGTTTTTTTTCTTTCTATCATGTAAGCCAAATTGGAGAAGATTATAAGTATTACTTTTGTCTATGATATTATGTTGTGGCATTTGTATTTTATAGATAAATAAGTTGTAGTTTATTGTCTCGTGAGCATTGTTCAGCTGACAGGGACAATGCACTATTATATGTAGGGGTTGGGATTCGAACCACATACACCCAATTTATTCACTTTGAAAAGGCATGTTTGTGCTTAAGTGTATACTTGTATCAAATAAGTTTTGGCAAATAAGATAAGAATATTTTTCTTTTAAGTGTTTAATATTGTTCTTAGTATATTCTTCTTATTTCAATGGAACTTAGTCAATTTTTTAATTTATAATTCAAATATTATAAGAAAAGGATGTATAGGTTAATTGAAGGCTAAAACCGGAAGAAAAGAATTACACAAAAACTATGTATCCCATGGACGGATCCAGAAGTGTATTCAATGGGCTGGCTGAATTTATTTTCAATATATAATATTAAATTACAAAAAAAGTATGACAATAACTTTAAAATATTTCTCTCCAAAAAAAAAAAACTTTAAAATATTAATCATACTACGATTGGACTCTTAGATATAATGAAAAGGGTGTACAAATAATACGTTAGTATCTATATAAAAACACAATCGTAAAATAGTATAATGTACCTTAAAAAAATAGCATAATGGTATATAAAATTTTAGTAATATAATAATGTACATGTGTAATTCAATGTCGTAGATCAAGGCTCAAACTAATTTTGAATATATATTTGTATTAAAGATATTTGACACGACGGTGTCAAAACTTAATATATGACACCTTTGGTAATTTATTTCGACATAATCATATTATAAAATCTACCGTTAGATTGAAAACTATTATCCCATAGATCACACTTTAAAAAAGAATTAAAAATTATTAATTTGATATCATTTGATATATTGTATTATACTTAAAAAAATTACATATATACTCTACAAAAGTCTACACAATTTCATGTTATGAAATCGTTGAACAACCAATTCATTATCAATATTGTTGAATACAAGTCATGAGTTGATGCAAAAGGTGTAGAGCTTTAAATATAAGGTTGTTCAAAAGTATATAAAAATACATTATTGATGTATATATGTGCAATGTTGAGGGGGTTCATATGCAACCCCAGAGACAATGTGCCTTTGACATTGCATGTGTTGCAAGGTTGAGGGGGTTCAAATCCCTGCTTGCTCCCCATTTCAATATTTCTATTTGTTTTTTAGGGGATTTCAATATTTCTATTAGATGTCATCAAAGAGATTATATCATCTTCCCCTCAAAAAGGGATTATATCATCAACAAACAAAAAATGTCAACAAAAGGGAGAGAGCAGACTATGTTGCTCAGTTCAATTCTTACTTTTTAAGATTCGCAAAACAAAATCAATCACATTCCAATTCTTTTAAGGTCATAAGTTTTTAAGAGGATTAAGAGCATAGTTTTTTAAGGTCTTAACTAGCACTGTACAAAAAAAAAAATCAAAATCAAAATTTGAACCGAATCATAAATTATTATTTTTTAAGGTCTTAACTACTCTCACTAATTTTGTCAAAAAAAAAAACTACTCTCTCTAATACTTACTCTTTTATTGGTTTAAATCATTGTGAATCTACACTTTGAAATTGAACCCACACAAAATGGTGGGATACACAGTGATTTCATCCAATAAAAGAGTGAGTGTTAGAAAGAGTGTTCAAAAGTGAGTGTTGTTAGCTTTCCTCATTAAAGAATCGTTGCTAGCAAACTCAAGAGAAACATTTGCAGTCTTATGCTTTAGCCATCACAAAGACAAATATTTAACCTTATCAAGCAATTGAGGTATCGAATTCTTCTTAAGATTAAAAACTCTATCATTTCGTTCTGCCCAAATAACCCACACACATGTAAATCAAATTAAGTGCAAAAAAGACTGTCTCGCTTTCGAACCACCTTTCAAGATAGCATAATGATCGAAATGGCCCGAAAGAGAGCGAGGGTCTATTGAAGAGAATCCCAATCAACCACGAACCAAATACTCAAGAGAACCAAATAAACTGCAGTAAAGGAATAAATGATTAGACGATTCCATCTCACCACAACCTACTATGCAAAAGTGATCTTCAACCGAAATAACACCGCGCCTAACCAAATTATCCTTAGTAGGCAACATGTTTTGAAGTAACCACCAAACAAACACTAAGACCATCAGAGAAACATTCTTATGTCACACCAAATCAGAAATTGCAACTGATGTTTGCACTTGATGACTAGTGAGAAACTAATACACACCACAAACATAATAAATACCACTTATGTCTAACTGTCACTGCCACTGCCACATATCAATTGTGTCAACCTGCAAGTGCACATTAGAAAGTAGCAACGAACACTCCCTAACCATCTCTTACTCTCACGCCCACAAATGACGTCGCCGCCTTCAACCCTCCCTATCCTCGCCCCACCCCAACTCCCTCATATCCGCCACCGAAATCCCTCTATCCTCCGCCAACTCAAACAGTCCCCTATAACGAACACACAAAGGAACCTCCCCCAACTACCTATCAGTCCAAAAGCACGTATCAACCCCACTACCTACCCTCCGAAACACATTCTCCTCAAATCAGCTCCTTCCTTCAAAACCAACAATGTAACATTCCAAAAACTTAGAATCTCAATTAGTACCCAATTATAAGTGATCCAAAGTGTATTATAAAAAATAAAAAAAACTCGTTGTTTATAGAAGTAATTAGAATTGGAGACTTGTGAGCATTTGTAGGTAATTAGGCACAAGAGTATAACGTAAACCTAGTAATTTAGCACCATAATTATAAAAGGGTTTGAGTCAACCAAAGTCAAGAAACAAAATCATAATTCTTACTTCCTTTTATTCTCTCTCACACGTGAAACAACAACAGTAGAAGAAAAACTCTTCTATTTTCCCTTCCTTTGGTTAAATCGTGACACAACCAAAATCCTACGCACAAATCATCTTACCCATTCAACAAATTGAGTTAATATTTTATAGAAAGAGAGTTAGAGCTTGGGAAATCAGAAGATTAAAGAGCTAGGGTTACAAATTGGTGAAAAGAGAAAGTGGAAGAAAAAGTTAGAAATTTTGAGAAAATAGGAGTCAAGGAAGATCATTGGAAGTAGGGGATTGGAGAAAGAGGGCATTCGAGCTTGTCATCAACATCATCATCTTAGGCCAATATTGGGACTTGGGAATTGTAGATTAAAAATGATAGAACATGTTTAATGCTTAAAGATTATAAAAATTTATGTTGTTGCATGTTGAATTGGTATGTTTTCATTTGATTGACAAATGTATGATGGTTTTTTTTAAGGAAATGTATGATGGTTATAGTGTGTTAGATTGACAAATGCATGAGTAGAATCAATAGAGTGAAATTCTGCAATTCGTAGTTTGTACACCCTGTTAGTGATTTACCCAAAACTTTCGATATAAAAATCATTTTGAAATGAACTTGTAACCATTATAAAGTAGACAAAAATATCTACAGAATTGACACAAGAATCGTTGAATTACATGAATTAAAGTATTATCAATTCAAGTTACCAATTGGATAAAAGTTTATGTCCTATTTTCGTACCTATACATGTTTTTTAGTAAAACTGTACATATTGGATAATTAAACACAAAAACTAAAATTATATTTATTATCCATACATTTTAAGCTTTCCAGGAAATGTTCGTTTACTCAATTTGGATATTGTGTGCTATGTTAATTAAATTCTCGAAGTTGAGGTCTTTCTATTGTAAAACTGAATTTTGGGACAATTTGGATAAAAACTCTTCCTAGCTGTTAATTGGTTACTTTTAGGCTGTGCATATGATTTGTTTCAAATTGTATGACTTTAATCATTATAGTGATGTATGATTTGGCGGTGTTAAATAGAAAGTGTTATAAGTGGGTATCTAGCAATGTAAGATGATTTCCATTTGATAGCTAAGACAAAGCATTTCAATAGATAAAAGTTCTAGGTTTAACCAATGATCTTCTTTTTGTTGGTCAAGTAAGATGACTTATGCTTGTAAAATAATGTTATCTTTATTATTATAAGTACATTGTATGGTTGAAGATTAAATTAAGATTGATTATGTTTAGTAGTTAAGTTCAAGTGTTATGATTGATCAATGAACTTATATGTCGTTGGTTAAGGCAAAGTTATCATGTTAATGATAAATACATGTTTATGCTTTGTTTTGCATAAGTGTAAAGTAAAGTTAATAAGAACAATAATAATAATAATAATAATTTGTGAGGGTTACACTAGAAAGGTTTTGATTCCATTCGGCAGGTTTAACATCAGATAGGGGGTTGATTTCTCCCGATGGACAGTGACTCCTGAGAATACTCACACTTAGGAGAATCCAAAGTAAAATTTGACAAGATAATATATTGTGTGATCCACCTATATTTGTGACAAGGTGTGTTTGATGATGACTTTAAGCTTTCATAAGGAAAATTTAGAGGGCTTAGTTATTATTAGGCATTGTAGGGTAAACCTAGATAAATTATGATATCCAGTAGAAAGGTGAATCGCAAGCGCTTAGTTATTATCAGTTAAGAATTGTAGGACAAACCTGAATGAATCAAGAAATTCAGTGAAAAGGCAAATTTCTGCTCCTCAACCTGGACAGTTTAGACTTGCTTCGAATTAGCACTGTTTCCCAGAACAAAGCACGTTTCGGGTTACCCCCCACCAGCGAACCTAGATATACAAAAGGAAGCCTCCCGATTTTACAATTTCTTACCGTAGCCAACTCATTTAAGCACAAGTCATTGACATTAACACCAACTAATAAGCTTTTGTGGAAATTAACTTTAAGACTAGAAAGAGCCTCAAATAAATACAAAACGGCACACAAAGTTCTAACATTCGCCCAACTCTTACTCCAAAGTGCATCAGCGAATTGTGAATGAGAAATAGCCAGAGAACCAGAAGTACCAACTTGATACCTAGAAAAAGATTGTTACCCGCCATTGAAGGCATCATCACATGCAAACCTTCAGCAACCAACAAAAAGAGAAAGGGAGAGAAAGCATCCCACTAACTTAACTCCCTCTCCAAATGAAACTCATATGTAGGGCTTCCATTAACTAACACAGAAGTCTTCCTTGTATTAATACAATCTCTAATCCACTTCCTCTATAAGGTCGGAAACTTCATCTTCCTCATAACATCATCTAGATAACCCCAGTCCACAAAATCATAGGTCTTTTCAAAATCAACATTTAACATCAATAACTCTTTTTTAAACTTACAAGCATCATCCACCACCTCATTAGTTATCAAAATCTCATCAAGAATCTGTCTAATTTTGACAAAAGCCGATCGAGTCTCTGAGATCACACTACCAATCACCGACCGTAATCTATTAGCAAGTAATTTAGCCAGAATCTTATACATACTTCCCATCAACGAATTGGGTCTAAAATCATTCAATCTTTGAGGTCTATCAATCTTATGAATTAAAGTAATAAAAGTACAATTGATACCTCTCGTCAACTTACCATTACGAAGAAAATATGAAATGAATTTCATAACATTCTCTTTAATTTCAGGCCATAAGTCTTTGATAAAGCTAAAATTAATATCATCCGGTCTAGGACGTTTGAAGCTATTACAATTCCACCCCGCCGCTTTAACCTCCTCTGCACTAAAAGGTTTTATCAAACTTCCCACATCCACCTACGACAACATATGAAACTGTAAATCATCCACTAATCGACGCTCAACAATGCGCGCCTTAAAGTGGTCCGCAAAGTTATCAAAAACAGCACTATGAACTTCTGTCATTCCCTCCACCGTCGTACCATTAACTAAAATCGAAGATATACTAGTCGACAAACTAGCTTCCTTTAAAAAAAAAAACAAAACTATCTATCACGGTTCAATTCTTTTTGATAGGTTTAGCGATTCTTTCTGTTTTTAACAAACTTTATATTCAAGCGGTTCAGTTCAAAATATTTTTTTTCGTTCTAATATCATTTAATATTTAATAATAATTAGTTTATTTTACAAACATGTATTTAATTTCAACATAGGAGGCCTCTTAAAAATAAGTTCAATATAGAGGCTACATAAAGGTAAAGCAATCACAGTCAAAAAAATAAAGGTAAAGCAATCAAAACAGTCGCCTTATAAATTCAAAAATATATAAAATAAAATAAAAAGCCTCATTTTCTGTCCCTAACTCCCAACCCCCTTTGTGTTTTTTCATGTCTAACATTTGTTACGAGTTTTCTTACGTCCAGTACACTTTAGAGTATTCTTCGGGGGCGGATCCAGACTTTGAGTATATGTAGAACTAAAATTTCAAAGAAAAAATAATGCAAACTATATTAAAAATAAGAAATAATATTGTTTGATACAATACATTACAATGAAAATCGTTTTCTATCCATTTGTTGGAAATGAACTAAAATGATATCATTGATAATTATTAAAAGAAGATCTCTTTCTATATAAGTTACAAAACGGTCATTTAGCCGCTGATCATCCATTTTGTTACATAGGTTACTCTTCACAACTTTCATAGCTAAAAAAACATGTTCAACACTTGCAGTTGCTACCGGCAAGAACAAAGCCAACTTCAAAAGTTTATAAACCATAGCAAATGTGCTGCACTTATTTGTTTCCACAAGTTTTGCACAAAGATCTAAAAGCCCTTTCAACTAAGCAAATTTTAGGTCAGCACGAACATTTGTAACATAAGACCACTTCCGACACATCTATAAAATCATTTGGATAAAACTTAGTTATCATTAATAATTTGTTCACATCAAAAGGTGCAAATAATTTTGCAGGACTTAAGCATGAAACACACTATGAAAGTGAGTGTGTTGCTGTGTTTTATCTATTAAAAAAAAAGAGGGGGAAAGCATGTGGAGCTATAGCTCCACATAGACCCAACATGGGTCCGCCCCTGGTATCCCTTCGGTTCAGAGTCATTGAGTTATTATGAGACTAATCTTTAAGTCGGTAGGAGGACATTTGTTTCTATTTTACAATAGTGGATTAATTTTTAAATAGACAACTTATAAAAATAATCTATACCAAATATATATCCTAAATATTTTACCAACAGGTGAACCAGCTCCTAACCATGTTTTACCAACTTGTGAACCAGTTTCAGTTCATTTTTTCCCACCAATAAATAACCAGTTCCAATTCATCCTTTTCCAACAAATATGCTACTTCCACCAACTCCAAACCATATTTTGCCAATGGGTAAATGATGAGTGTCACGGAGTTGTCAAAAGAAAATAACGAATATTGTTGGTGGAAAAGCTGAAATGACTTTAAAAAAAATAAAGAAATGGAATGGATAGATAAGGGTGCCACACTCTTTCTAATCCAAGAAAGATTGATAAGCCCATGGATGAGGATCGCCCCAAGAAATGTGGTTTCTTAATAAGATCAAGTCATGGTTCAATCCAGAACCAAAAAGAAGCAAAACTTTCAAATTCACATAAAGTGACTTTTTAATCAAAATTCTACATATCTTGTTCATTATTTCCACCCCCTTTATGTAGGAAATAGGCTAGAATGCTGGAAAAACTTACAATTATGTTATGATTAATGAAATAACTCTTATATGGCTAATTATTGCAAGAAAATGTTACAAATTAATTGGTTTTGATTTAAGGTGGCTGCATCAATTCTTGAAGTTATGCACTTATAGCTGTTACTTTTTGACAATTTGGAGCGCTCTCTCTCCTCCACATTATGCTCATCAACTCATCGTATTGATTACTTTGCACCTCTTTTGCTTTAACTTTTTGTTTTAATCACGTTTCTATTCCAGCCAATTTTACGCCATTACAGAGTTTGCTCTTGCGTTAAACATACAAAATGTAGATAACTTTCTAAGTTTTCTAAGGATTCAAAGATCACCTCAATTGGACAAGACATACATATCATGACCTACGAAAATAAAACTTTAAATCAAAATTAATTCGGTTCTTTTATTCCACAATGACTTTATTATTCTTGTCAAGGGAGAGAATTTTAGGATCACATCAGTAAACCAGTTTCAAACTTCCCGTTCATTCCTTTCCTACCAATGTACCGATTCCACCAACTCCATACCATGTTCTACCAACTGCGTTCCAATTCCAGTTCATGCTATTCTTGAAAGCTCTGTGCCACCTTCTCCACGTCATGTTGTTCCAAGTTCTAGGAAGATCATGTTTTGAGTTTAACATGATGAAAGACTCTATCTAGACTATAATGTGGTGAGCATATAGATGTCAACAATAATGTATTTAATTCCACATTCTAATAAAACAGATATATTAATTAGCATTTTATTCATATTCTATCTCTGTATTGATTCAACTTTTATCTTTATCGACATATCTATCTTTTAATGTATGTTTTCATGTCATGTCCTAACTAACTGTTTTCTCCCATGAAATTTGAAAACCTAAGTACATTAGAAACACTGGTCTGTATTTTCAGATAAAACAATAACTTCTCAGAACTTATCTGGCCAAACAGCAGTTGACGTTATATCTTTTGATGGACTCATGTCATAAACATTTATTAGCTACCAACTTAAGACCCTAGCTAGCTACATAAATCTTGAATGTATATATGTTTTTTTTTAAGAAGCTAAATTAGTCCATCCAAAATTGACACCGGAGAGAATCAAATCTGAGACTTTAAGAAGGAGCACACTCCCAGGTCCCAAACCAATACCACCAAGCCAACGCAAGTAGGTTCCTATATATGTTAATGGTATGAGACCATCGATGTCCAAATCTAAGCTACTAAAATTATTCTGATTTTATATATACTTGCTTAACTCAATCTTGCAGCATTTTATTAGGAGACAGCTAGTGTTGTATACAAGTTACCTTGGAAATCAGATTAACTTACTATTTTCCTGCATTCACGCAGTCAGGGCATTAATGACCGTTCAATCTTGATCGGACGAACCAGAGAAAACAGTTTAGTTATTATGTTTTAATTCCTAAAACACCAAGCTTTAATAAGAATTGTCTCATCTTGATTGAACGGTCATGGAAGCATGATTGCGTGACTGCGTCATCTTATTGACTGCAGCGTTAACTTGATTGATAAAATTTAAGTCAGCTGATGTCACTATACAAAAGATGCATATAGCACACTTGATCACACATGCACACACATTAAATGCGAGACACATTGATTAAATTCATTAGTTCAAATAATTTAAATGCTTAACCAAAAAAACTGTCCTTAAACTGAATATTCATGAACATCTGACCTAAAGTTTTCTTCTCTTGCAGAAACTGACTGCATCAAATCTCAATCACAGTTGTTATTATCAGATTTGAAGTAGGAGCATGAAGTTACTAGACGAACATTTGATGCTCCAAAATAACAAAATTAACTTAAGGGCAATAATGTGGTCGCATGAGGTCTCGCAGAGGTTGGTGTTTTGACACAAAAGGGGGCTGCTTTGGAAGTGGTATTGGGTGTTTTGACACAAAACTTCCAGCCACTGTTGTTAGCTGCTGCGTACATATTCGTCAAAACAATATGAACTCCGTGATTATCAGGTCAAGAATAAGATTGTATTTCACCACTCTTTCATCAACCTCGGCATTTCCATCATTCTTACTAGCTGCTGCAAAGCTTCCAAAATAACCACGTTAGATTTCCGCGGCATCCCTTTCATACGTTCCTCGGCCTCTAGAAACTTACAGCCTCTCCCAAGAAGATCAACCATGCATTCATAACGCTCAATCTTCAGTCTAATCCCATACACAACCTTCGTCGAATAAAAAACCTCACAAGCAACATCAATCAAACCTGCATATCAAACAAATAAAACACCGACGAATGTGACATTATTAAGGAACAATGATCCCCACCTTATTCGTACTCAGAAACAGACTATGAGCATCTTCAACATTCGCATGAGAAGCCAAACCACATACCATAGCATTCAAAGTAACAATGTTCCTCTCAGGCATTTCATCAAATAGCTTCCAAGCCATAAAAATCACCCCATTTTTCACTTGCATATGAACCAATATCGTTCAAGAATCACTCATATAAAACTATGAATCTTTTCCCCAAGTTCAAGACTCAAATATTAAGCTGATTCATTCATGAGGGTGAGTGAGGGTAAGGACTTGATAAAAACAAAACTGTTGCTGTATTTGTTTTTCTTTCTTTTAAATAATACAATTTAATACAGGGCATTATGTGTTTAGTTTATTTTTGTGGAAAGGAAGCCTTTGAATCCTTGACAACTTAAGAAACTACAAATTTAATCCAAAAGGCAGCAAAATATAATAATGGGCATCAATGTCATATTAAGCATTAGACTTTAGTTTGAACCCCGCTAATCATTGTTGTCAAGATTACTTACTTACAATTCAAGGATTCAAATCCATTACAGAATTCCAAAACAAGCAAAATCTTAGAAAAAAAATCTCATCAAAATAAATTGCAAGATTTTCCAGGATTTTGAATGATTCTGGCATTTCTTTTTCATACAGGTCAATTTTGACCGGTTTGTCAATTGACCTGGTTTGCACTCAGGACTGGTTATATAAACATATAAAAGACCAAGTTTTGTCTCCGTTGTTTAGCATTATTATGACCAGTAATGAATATTTGACATATAGGCTTTGAGTCATTTATATATAAGTATTTTGTAAACTGTAATTATTTATGACCATATGCAATTTATACTATATATTTAGCATTATTTTTGGTTTGGTAAAATCCATCGATTTTATTGCAATTTTACGATTTTCGATTTTGCTATCATATATCCATTATACAAAAATACTTGAGTAAAATGTTTGGAATTTAATTACGATTTTCGATTAAACTATTCTCAAAGTTTATAAATGTTTCTTTTTATAAAGTTTAAGGTATTTTCGACTAATGCACCACCTTAACTAATTTTATAAATGTTTCTTTTTTAAAGTTTAAGGTATTTTCCATCTTAAACTGAGCATCATCCTCTCACCCTAAACACGATTCCATCAACAACAAAAAATAACAATTATTCAAGTTCTATAAAAAAAAATATTCAAATTCAACAAAGAAAAGTATTAGGAAACAAACAATAGACACATTGGATCTTTGACCTCTTTGTTTTCTTCCCTTTTCCATTGTAAGGTCATTATTTTTCCACTCTATAAGTTTCTCATGTCCTCTATTTTTAAAATCTGAAATGTTTAAACGTGTTTTTGGAGATTTTTATGAGGTATTTATGTCGTTTAGATTCTATAATTCAAATTGAATAGGACGCGTGGAAAACTTGAAAAGAAGCAATCCCACTGTATTTACGTTTTTTGACCTCTAATAGACACCTCAAAATATCCCTACTGCTTGGTGCAATCGGGTCATTATGAAACTAATCTTGAATTAATTTGTATGAAGACCTTTGCTTTTATTTTATTCAATGGTCGGTTGCTTTTTAAATGGACGACTATAAAAGTTGAATGAGGTCTCTTTTGGGAGAATCATATTGGTGGCTATGGCCTTTTTTTGTTTTTTAAAAAAGAAAACACGAACACATGAAAATAGTTGAAAAGATCATGCAAGGATTGGATATTAAGCGTTTCTATGAATATTAACAAAAAACTGGGCCACTCAAGTTTCAACAAATTATAAAGGAAATGTATGTCAAAGAATATATTGTCAATTTTTATGTCATTATTGTGAATGATTTCTCTTAGACTCCTACATAAAAGTGAAGGGGACAGTGATCCAATTTGGAGTGACAGATTCTAAAGATATTCTGAATCTAGAAATTACTACCTCCGTTCCTTTTTAATTGTCATTTTTTGACATTTTACACAAACCAAGACAATCAATAATTGTTTCTACTTTTGATGCAATAAGTTATACTTTTACTATAATGACCACATTAATTTAATATCTCATTTCATATATTTCTCTCTCCCCAATAAATAACAAAGGATAATATTGGTAAAATAACATTTAATAATGCATTGAACTTTAAAAGTGACAATTAAATAGGAACAAAAATTTTCTCCAAAAGAGAATCTTAAAAAGGAACCGAAGGAGTATATCCTAGATTCGTTCTGTTATCACAATCCTTTGCTATTTTATTTGTTTCATGTAGTGGTCGAGAAAATAACACCTATCACTTATTCCAAGTACAAAATGGAAGTTTGCTACCAAGATAGGTTGGTCATTTGGGGAGTTGGCTCATACCCCCACAATAAGAGCATTAGTCCAACTCTAGCAGTCAATGTATGGATATGATTGGTAGATAATTTGTATGTATCACCTTTGAGTTTTTATGAATTTTGAGTTTTACCCTTAGAGTGATGAGCCTCAATCACCTAACTAACCTAAACTTTCTTTTATTTAAAAAAAAAAGTGAAGTTTACCATTAATAGTTTTAGGGAAATGCTAAAGAGTCCGCTTAGAACATTGGTTAAGAGAACAAATTTAAAAATGTTGTACTAGAAAATGGTAAAAAGTGATAGATTTGACTTTTGAAAAATTAAAAATTGTTAAATTCAATACAAACTTACCATTTTTTGTTTTCTTAACTAGTGCCTTAAGGACACTAGTTAACATAACCCATATTTTTAATATATCTTTTGGTGTAACAGCCCTGTATTTGAAAATCACTATGGATCTTTTCTTTTAATAAACTTCCTCCTTTGAATGTGACAAAAAAATCAATAGAAGCATTAACCCATAATCTAAAATGCCAAAAGGTAAACTTCTAAGATGAATGCTAGGGACACATTCTTTTCAACACTTATTTTTTTATTGGTGAAATCATTGTATGACCCACCACTTTGAATGAAACCCATTTTCAAAGTGTGAAACTCACCACCATTTAAGCCAATAAAAAAGTGAGCGTTGGAGTGAGTGTTGAAAAGAGTGTGTTGCTAACACTACTCAACTTCTAATATGCATGTGTTTCTTGAAGCGATGGGAACCAAAAAAACATATGTTTGCACCGATGCTACAATTTGTAGCTTTTTTATTTCCACGGCAAAATTGCCTAGGGACGGGAGATTCAAGCTTTAAAAGCATATCCAAACACTCTATACATTGGTTTTGGAGGATTTTGAGAGATGGGGCACATAGTTTCAAATTGCAATGGTAGTTTTGTCGCGGTTACATTGTGAACCTTAATATTATAGTAAAATGACAACAACCTTAGTCTATGCAGCCAAAATTATGATTTTGATGTTGTCACATTCTCACAGAGACCTTATTGTGATTGCAATTGCAGTTGTAGACCGCAGTTTAGAACTATGGTTGGCCATATAGACTAAGATTGAGTGGTACTTACTTTTTTTTTTTACGAAGAGTGGTACTTATCTATCACATACAGAAGTAACTAAAATGAAAGCATATGGATATTCATAATTTGCTAACTGATGTTCATCATCTTTTTTTGGAAGTATTTTTGAAGAGGAAAAGAAGAGAATGTTTATAAAACATCTTTTAATTTGTTTTGGGAGTGTTTGACATAGAAAGAGATAAACGTTATAGAGAACTTTTAATGTTGTCCAAAACCCAAGTCTTGCCAAAAGTCACCTTTTGTGTTTCTCAATTTAGAGAGTTTAAGAAGTTTTAAGACAATAAACTTGTATACAATATGTAATGAGCTAAACTTCTATCTTTTATCCCAAAGCATCACTTCTTTCGATGGTTGAAAGGAAAGAAAGTATTTAGATAAACATCCAAAATTAGTATTTTAAATTCCTGTGTTTATTTCTACGTTTTTGGCAATGCTAGCATTAATCATATTAAAAATAAAAATGAAAATTTTCTAGCTATCGTACTCTTTTGCAGGTATGTATTGTTGTCTCGTTGTCATGTAACCTGCAGTTTAAATCACTAGAGGCATTCATTGTAGGTCATAGGGCAACTGTTAAATAACATTG
>Ga0315913_1002919_pt1 | contig 20322 bp, 16 predicted proteins | sample MpolsnodulesMG_FD_207736 | JGI IMG/M metagenome (GOLD analysis project Ga0315913, IMG submission 207736) | Medicago polymorpha root nodule microbial communities from Los Angeles, California, United States - small nodules | ecosystem: Host-associated > Plants > Roots > Nodule | place: USA... | reverse complement strand
CCGAAACCCCTAACAACTCTTCAAAAGAACCAACACCGCCAACAGTGATCAATTAGACATCCGAAGTGATTTTGCTTCTAATGTTCAGCTTCGACCACCACTCAAGTTCCGGTCTATTGGAGGAGACATCATAAAACCTAAAAGGACCTGAGTCACAAACTTGCTCCCGACCTCGAATCTAAAGCGATCGGCCCACAAGACTCCCGACACAAGTCAAAAGGCACCCCTCAACTCACGAATCAATAGAGCAGATACCTTAACCTGTCCAAAAACTTGACCCACCAATAAAAATATTTATGGCAAGATTTGAAAACTAATTTTAATTAAAAAATAAAAAATATATATTGAGAATAAATGTGGAAACAACATGTGTCATAAAAAAACCTTGCTTTATATATATGCTATTGATTTTATTTTTTGAAAAATATATATATTATTGATGTTTTGATGGTGGCCAGTGCTCGAACTCCGGATCTTACATATATTATGCATTATCCAAACCAACTGAGCTATGCTCACTTTGAAATATATACTATTGATTGATTGCTGAGAAAAACCCACTCATATAAATAATTTTGTTACGGCGTAAAAAAGACTATTTTCATAAAATTATATAAAAAAAGAGTCATGTTAACTTGTGCCTAAGCACATGTTAAGCGTTGAATTCTTGCCACTAATGGTAAGTATTAATTGAAAAAATTAATATTATATTTTTTAAATAATAAATTAACACAATTTCCGATACAAAATTTCTATTAATGGAATCCTTAACATGTGCCCTAAAGGCACAAGTTAACATTCCCCATAAAAAAAAAAACACTATTTTAACAAAGTCATAATTGTCGTATTATTAGCGTTCATTCCAGCCAGATACACATAGTTTACCGGGGAAGGATCATATTCTTTTAATAAATTTCCATGCAATCTTGTCCAAAAATAAATAAATTTCCATGCAACTAACTATATATAATGATTTTTTATTTTTAAAAAAACTACATATATCGATTTTGTCAATAAAAAAAACTAAAATATATTGATAGAAGCGATACCAATGAATTAAAAACATACAACTACACTCATACACGTGATGGATATAGATATTTCTAACAAACTAATTTACCTCCAGTTTCAATCCTCAAGTTTGCTAAAGTCATAGGTGTATTTAAAAACATACTTAGTGCAAAAAGTAAACTGCGTAAATTAATGCCTTGAAAAATAAGCAACTACCATCGACTTTGCATTATAAATATGCATGTGTTGAATGCAGTAGCAAGAAAAATGGCTTCAAATAAGTTCTCTCTTATTTGGGTGGTTCTCTTTTTGTGTATGCTGAGTTTCTCTGCCAAGGCAATAGCAAGGAACAATGTTGGTGCTTCTGAAATGTACGCAAGTAAGTAAACCTCAATTACACCACCCATTCAATTAGTGTGCTTGCATTAATTAATTATACATTTCTTACAATTATATATAAATTAGTTTTACCAAACAATTATTTCAGATAGAAAACAACTTAACCCAGATCAGCGATGTAAGAGAGGAAGAGTTACTGTTGAAGTCAATGAAGTTCGAGTGCCTAGGGAAAGGGAAAAGGCAGCAAATGCTCCACGTTGCCACAATTATCTTTGATCTGGCTGTGTTGTGGTACAATTTCATGGATGAATAACAGAAATAAAAAGACAAGTATAAATTAAGTGGCACTAATTTCATTGGTTTTGTTCATGTAATTTGTTTGGTTTTCATCATAAATTTATGTAATTTTTGTTAAGATAATATGAATAAGAGTTTAATTAGTATGCTATGTTAGTCTATAATTATTTTACAAATACATTGAATGATGTGTTTCAATATTTATTAAATGACGTGAAAACACGTTATTGAATGCATAGTAATATAATTATTCTCCGAGATAATATACTAATTAAATTAATATGTATAATTGTGTATATTTTTTTTAAATGACTAATTATTTAAATTATTTTAAATCAATATCACTATCTTCTACATTACTCTAATAAATTTATTAACAAAGAAAAATGCTAACAAATACCTCAAGAGCACTTGTTAAGGAATTATAAAAAAAAAAAATGTTAATTTATGCCCTAAGAGCATTGGTTAAAAGAAATATGACCATAAAAAAAAAAAATCTTACCGAGAAATCTAAACCGATAAAGGCCTCAGAATAAAAGAATAGTGAAAGACTGAAAACAAAAAAGTACAATTGATAATTCAAGAAGATCTGTTCTATTTTTAAAAAAAGACTTCTCTAATTCAACTTCATAAGGATTACCATAAAATGAAACCGAAAACTTATAAACCATAATTAGTCAATTTATTTGCCAAGGGTTTACTTTTCTGTCAATGTGAAACGACTCTTAAAACAATAACCTCTAATTCTGGAGGAATCTCTAAGCGATAAAAAAAAAAAAACACACTCCAGCTAAAATTGAGAATATTATTAGCAAGTACTACTAATGAGAAGGAAGAAACGCAGAATTGCTTAACCACACATAACTTATAATGCGAGTTAGAGTTAGCTTAGAATGCAAGTTATGTAATTTTAGTTTGAATTTCATTCATTTTGCAACTGTGTTGCATTTAGTTGGTTACAAATTAGTTATGACGAGCTGCAAGCTGTAACAAAATTCATCATGAAAAAATAATCACTTTTCATCAAACCTTATCGTTTCCCATGGCTGAGAATTGTTTTGATGGTATTAGAGGTGGTTCGTTCTGCTCTGCTTTCGCTTTGTGAAGGTTGAACGAATTTTCGATTGAACTTGTTCATCTTCTTATTCTTTCGTGTTCAACCGATTCTTTATCGTTTCATTTTTTATTTATTTTTCTTCTTTTTTTTTTCATTGATTCATTATGATTTTGATTTGTTCATGTTTCTTGGATTCATTTACTTGTTAGTTTCTTGATTGACTCTTTTATGAAATCTCCAAATTCATGATGAGAAATAATAACACTCATAATCAAGATCAAAGTCTTGATCCTTACTTTGTTCGTCTATCATAGTATTCAACAATTGTGAGTGTGAGGCCATAGTTAACTGGTGATAACTATCAATACTGGTCCATAAAGATGCCAAGAGCATTGGCCATGAAGAACAAGATCAAATTTGTGGATGGCTAAATTCCAATTCCAAATGAAGATGATTCGAATAGTGATGCATGGGTAAGGTGTAACAATCTTGTTAATACCTAGATAATTGTTCTGGACCACTCACACGGTTACACATGTACAATAATGCGCCGCCTTAAGGCTACACACTCGAAGGAGCACGCCAACCTGCCTGCGCCGTGCCACACTGGAGCATGCCTCCTTGCCAGGATCACGCTACACGTGTCCTTCCCCGCTCCTAATCACACGCTGCATAACCCAGAGACATCTATGCCTCGAGCGCGCCTATATAAGGGTGAACTTGCTTCCCCTCAAGGTACACAATACTTTTCACAACACTTCTTAGACTTTATGTATCAGTTCTATTAATGACATGAGCGTCGGAGTGCTAACGTGCTTGCAGGCACCTTTCGTTCCATTGTAGAAGACACCCCGCCGTCGCACCGAAAGCCGTTACCAATCACCGGAGCATTCTCTACAACCGTTGCGACTCAACCATTCTCACCAGACATATCATTTGACACTAGAACGAGGGGATCGTTCGCTAAACTGCCACGATCCAACGATCCTCCACCGTAACCGTTTTCAGTTACGCACATCTCCGCCGTAACCATTTTCGGTTACATGTTCCCACCACAACGGTTAACATTTACCGCTCCTACCTTCAAAGTAATGGCCGGAATTCGCAGAAGAACCACCACAAGTCGTTCTGCCACATCTCAAGCACCGTGATCAACGATCCAAATTCTCCAAAGTCAAACGGTTTCGATCATCGAACTGGTGAATCCTAAGGGAAGCGATGATATCCTCGACACAAAAACCGGTGTTCATGCTACAACCGCCTTGAATGCAATGGTGCTTCCTCCACCCGCCCGTAAGCGGGGGATGTTCCGACGGTGATCGCTACGCATATCGAAGAATCTTAACAGAACAAACACGGGACAACACCTTTGGCGGTGGAATTCCCTACCTCAACGCCAGTGGACCTCTAGAGGAAAGGAAAGAAGCTTCCCGAGGATTCGGACGAAGGGCGTAGCAAAACACGTCCACGTCGTTCGGAGCGATACAAGCCTTCAAAATTCGGTGAAGAAGGGACTCTCCCCCACACCACGACCGTCCAAAGGAAGGAGAATACACTTCGGAGCGCTGTCGTAGAGATCACTACAAACGACCTTTAACGAAACCACCAAAGCTAGAAACTTATGATGGCACGGCAGATCTGGACGAACACGTAGAACATCTGGACACCGTACTCGATTATCACCGTGCGAAAGGCGCGGTCAAGTGCAAATTATTCGTCCTCGAGCTGAAGGCCGCTGCTATGGTTTTGTTCAAGGGTTTACGAGACAACTTTATCGGTTCGTGGGAAGAACTGTGTAGTGAATTCACGTCCCACTTCAACGCAAGGAGGAAGTGATTGAAAACCATGGCAAACTTGAATGCTATCGTCTAAGAAGAGAAAGAAACTCTAAGGGAGTACGTGGAATGTTTCACCCAGGCGGGCGTGGAAATACTGGGTGCCCACGACGGTCTGAAGTGTTTCATATTCGAAAGCAACCTCCGTGAGGACTGTAAGTTCAAAAAAGAGCTAGGGCTTCAGGCGGCGAAGGATATGAATGACCTCCTTACGTGCGCCCAACCTTACATCAATTACGAAGAGAAGAAGTTGGCAGAGGAAGCACTCAAGAGCAAACATTCAAACAAAGAGGGTAACGACGGACGTCGTAGCGATGGTGAGAAAAGCAAAGGCTCTCACCCTCACCCTAGAGACTACACTCCGCTCAACGCATCTCGTGAAACCATCCTCTAGGAGTGTTATGCCACAGAGTTCAAAGCAACATGCATTATAGCACCACCGTCCCTGAAAGAATCGGTAGGAACTGATAAAGTAAAGTACTGTTGTTACCATCGAAGTTGGGGTCATGATACGGAAGAATGCTTCCAACTCCGAGAGCAATTGAAGATTTGACAAAGAAAGGAAAACTAGGTTGCTTCGTCGAAAAGGGACGCTGGAAAAACTTACGAAGAAAGTCTCTGAAAAATAAACGATCCTCAGAAGGAGGCGAATCGCCACCAAGAAAGACGCTGAGTGCTGCCGATAAAGGACAAACAAACGCGGACTCTGATAGCGAGGCCAAAAAAGATGGATGCATGATCTTTCTCGGGGCAATAATGGGCGGATTCTTAGCACCAAAGGACACACTGAGGGGGACGGCAAAAAGAAAAATAGTCGAAGTAATGGAAACACATGGGGCACCCATAAAGGCAGCCTAGAAGAGACCATCGTTAGGATTCAATGACAACGAAAAGGTGAATGGAGTGTCCAACGAAGAGTTACCGCTCGTCATCATCGTGGCCATTCTAGACCACATCGTCTCAAGATGTTTGGTTGACGAAGGCATCTCCGTCGATATCTTGTACCCAAACGCCTTTGAAAAGTTGGGCCTGAAGAGAAAAGATTTGAAGACCTATGTCGACACCGATCCTCTTGGCTTCAACAAGATGAGCACGTGTCCATGGGGATATATCACACTGAGCGTGACATTTGGAGAAGAAATGGACGAACGAACAATCGAGACACCATTCCTAGTCATACCGGTCGTGTCCATCTACAACTACATTATAGGTCGCTCCACCTTAGTGGCGCTTGACACAGTCACATCAATGGTCCACTTAAAGATGAAATACCACAACAATAACCGAGACATGGTCACAATTTACACAGACTTGAAGGCGGCGGAAAGATGCCACCAGGCTTGGCAAAAATTACCCGCACCGCAATCAGCGTCAATTGTGGAAGGATTGGGGGAAAACATATGGAGCCCCGTTCCAAGTTGCAGTAATGCTGACTTCGATGCCCGATGAGAGCAGAAGTACCCCAAACACGAGAGAGGGCAATAGATGCCTTTCCCTTTGGAAGATAAGTTAGCTTTCGTGCACGTTATCCCCGATGGGGAATTCAAATTCGTTCAGCTGGATGACAAAGCGGCCAGGAAGGTCAAGATCGGGGCCTACCTATCGCCAACGGTAGAGAATGACCTCATCAAATGATTGCGAGAAAATGTTGACCTATTCGCGTGCTCCCCCGAAGAAATGTTAGGAATATACCCAAGTGTCGCTTGCCACAAATTAAATGTCAACTCGGAGGCCAAGCCTATGAGTCAGAAGATGTGCCACCAAACTTCCGAAAAAGTTCAGGCCGCCAGATAAATAGTAGAGGGACTGATGCAGGCCAAATTTATCTCCGAAATCAGTTACACACAATGGCTCTCCAACGTGGTCCTTGTGAAAAAGGCGAGCGGAAAGTGGCGGATGTGTATGGACTACACGAACTTGAACAAAGCCTTCCCGAAATATGAATACCCATTTCCCAATATCGACAAGTTGGTAGACAGTTCCTCCGGTTATAAATTGTTGTCCTTCATGGATGCTTACTCTGGCTACAACCAAATCCCCATTGTCAAAAATGACAGGAAGCACACGACCTTCCTGACTGAAGGCGCCAACTACATGTACAACGTCATGCCATTCGGATTATGGAACTCATGCGCCATCTATCAAAGGATAATGAATAAGGTCTTTAAGAAGGAGATAGGGGACATGCTCGAAGTTTACATGGATGACATGATAGTAAAATCGGCCAAAGAATCCAAACATAGGCATCACTTAGAGGAGGTATTCGCCCATGCACGCCAATAGAACATGCACCTCAACCTTGAAAAATGTACTTTTGGCGTCAAAGAAGGAAAAATATTAGGATTCTACCTAACAGAGAGGGGAATTGAAGCCAACCTGGACAAATGCCGAGCTGTCTTAGAAATGGAACCCCCATCGTCAAAAGAACGGATCATGAAGTTAAATGGAATGCTGACGGTGCTCAGTAGTTTTATCTCTATATCCGCTCAGCACGCCCTCCCGTTTTTTAGACTTTGGCGGAAAGAAATGAACATTGAATGGACACAAGAATGTGGGGAGGCTTTTGATAAATTAAAGACTATCCTCTCACAACTCCCCATCCTATCCAAGACGATGGTGGGAGATATCATGTACCTCTACTTTCAGATCTCGGCAGAAGCAGTCAGTGTCGTCCTGGTAAGAGAGGTAGGGACCAACTAGAACCCGGTTTACTTTTGTGCGAAAACCCTGGTGGGGACTGGAAACACACTACCAAAAGGTTGAGAAGGTGGCGCTCTCTCTCATGGTGGCCACCAGCAAATTGTTGAAGTATTTTCTGGCTCATTCCATCGTAGTTCAAACAGAATAGCCGCTAAAAAACGTGTTGTTTCAACCGGATTTGGCTGGGAGAATGACCGCATGGTCGATAGAGCTCTCTCAATTTGATATAACCTTCGAGGCAAAGAAAGAGATGAAGGCCCAAACGTTCGTAGACTTCTTAGCGAAATTCACTCCGTCCACAGGCGAAACGTCATTCCGCCTCACCTTCGGAACGGAAATCGTGATTCCAGTCGAAGTAAAAGAATTAAGTAGGAGGACGGCATACCCGCTCGACCATAACGCCAACGTCGAACCCACCCTGGAAGAGCTGAAGTTCATCGATGAATGAAGGAACTTTGTCGCCCTAACTGAGGCCTCCATAAAACAGGCCACGACCACCCGATACAACACGAAAGTAAGGCCTAGAGACTTCAATCCGGGAGACCTGGTTGCCAAACACAGAGTTTGGACTTTGTTTGTATTGGGCCTAAATGCTTTGGCCAGTCGAGAATAAGTAATAACCATTACAATAAATTTCTTTATTTTATAATGATATATGTTGTGTTAAGTCATTAAAAAGTCTATACAAAAAAAAAACTAATATTATACCATTTATTGTTGTGTGTGAAAGAAACACATAATAGGATAATGTAGATTATATCTCCTGTCACATCCTTCTTTTAATCAATATTCTATTATATGAAATTATGTTTATCTCATCACAATCAATTGATATCCCTTTTCAATAAGTTTATAAACATGACAATAAAGATTTTACAAATAAACTGTAATAACCATCACAATAAGATTCTTTATTTAATAATGATATATATTGTATCAAGCCATTACAAAGAGTATACTAAAAAAGAAAAAAGAAATAATATTATACCAATTTATTGTTGTGTGTGAATCAAACACATAATAGGATAATGAAGATCGTATCTCCTATCATATCTTTCTTTTAATCTATATTCTATTACAAATCAATTAATATCCCTTTATATATATACATATATACACTTTTGTTCTTATCATTGTATGAAGTAGTTTTTGGTTCTGTTATCATAGAAGATGACCACTATGTCGGTGATCAAAACAAACTTTTGTTATACGTCCTTTTTCATGCTCACGGTTTTTACAATAATCTTCAATTCTACGATTGCGTCACCCATCGCATGTCAAGGTATTCAATTCCTTGACACCAATTCTCTAATTCTTCTTCACCTAAGAATTTGGTTTAATTTTACATTTGATTTTATCACATCTTTTTCTTTTAACTAACACCCTTTAATCATTTTTATTTCAGATACCAGATGTTCCATACATTTCAAAGATTATAGAGATGTTAAGGTATAACCACTTACCCTTTTTTGTTTGATATATATATATATATATATATATGTGTGTGTGTGTGTGTGTGTGTGTTGCATATCCATTGATAATTTATTTTCTATCATTCTTACATCTCTTAGTTTCTTGGGTGTATCATCATGATTTTATTTCATTATAATTAAATAAGATATAAAATAGTACAATTGGAGATGCTTTTAGATTGTGGTAGCTTACTTAATTGTATAAGCATATTAGATATGGTGATATAGTCCCAAAAAAAATATTCTCAAAGAATAATTATGGTAAAGTTGAAAGACTTATTGGGTAAAATAACATATTCCATACCCTTATCGCTTTTCAAATAAAGGAACTATAGTTTAGTTACAACTAATTCATGTTTCTTGGAGAATTCACAATGTAGCTCTCTCATACACATGATTCATTTCATAATTTTTTAATGTCAATACTTTGTAATCACTAAATTCATCAACTCATTCGTATAAATAATTATTAAAGGGTCTAAGTAATAACATTAAATCAATACATTTAAATAATATTTGATTTAGTTTAATATAATATTTTAACGAAAACCCGTGAATGAGTTGAAATATAGGGTCTTTCTATAAACACTCGTCTAAATAAGGACTAAAAAATATCACTCCAATATTAGAGTGCCTATTTAGTTTAAAAGAAAAAAAAATATGAACTACTTGACATTATGGATGTTTGACGGGGCACAAGTTAACCTTTTTTAATACATATAACATCGATTTTAGTTTCTTGAATAAAAATTACCTGTTTCAATATTTGATAGTTTTTTGAAGTGGTCATATTAGCCTTTTTATTTTGTCGTTTTTGTATTAAATTGATCATTAGCAAGTAAATCCATGAGATTCGTGAATAAAAAGTTAATTTTTTTGGTATGTGATTAAAGTTTCTGAAAGAAATATGATAGTTGTAGTTCAATTAACATATTTGTAGTTGATATAATTATTTGTGATATTTTTGGTCAGCGTGTTGAGGAAGTTGGACAAGGGGTGGTGTCTGAAAGCAAATCAAAGGGGAATGAGGTTTCGTCAATGAGGTTTTTTAGACTGATTGGATCACACCCTCCAGATTGCAAAGGCAAGTGTGGTACATGTACTCCATGTACACTTACCCGCGAGAAAATTCCTCCATCAGATGTCTCAGATCCTGCTCCAGAGAGATGGATGTGCAAATGCGGAAACAAGTTATATGATCCATATGGAAAAATATAATATCTAGTAATCTCTATGTTTAATATATTTCATGTTAGCTTAAAATAAATAATGGAATATATGTTACGTTCAAATAATATTAAATATTTTATGGCAGAATTTTTAATTAATATTCCTTAGAGTAATACTAAGAATTTATTTTTACCTTGTGTTAACATTCCTCTTATGTTAAAATTCAATTTTTACCTTCTTTCTTTTTCTAATTTATTTGATCTCTCTCAGAAGAAAGGAGCAAAAATCTCCCACCATTACATCACCACCATCCCACTTTTAACCATGTTATGCCTTCTCGTGTTTAATTTGGCTATGTTATCTAATCACAGATGTAGAGAGTCTCACACTTAAGAGAGATATGTTAATATGTCATATGTGAGTTAAAGTTCCACATTAGATGCAAGAATATATGGTTATAAACATATAAGTAAGATGACTTCGTATGCCTAATGCCTTAAAGATTTGGATGAAGACGTGATGTCAAAGCTACTTGCATGACTGATCTTAACCTAATGCGATTATCCAACCCAATTTAACCTCAGAATGTCCCAACATTATGATGTACTACTTTTTTCTTGAATTTGGATGTCATTTGCTTAATCTTTTTTTCTTTCTAAAATTTAGTTTTTTAGATGTCATTCGTTTTGATGTTATATTTTTATTCAATCTATGTCATTCAAATTCCTTCATTTTTTGTCTTTAGTGGGATATGACAATGGCAAAATATAAATATGTTATGGTGAGTTAACAAAATACTTGCTTATTACACATTTCAAGTGAAGATGATGTATCAATCACATTTGTGTGATGTTCTTAGCCTCATGTGATATTTTTGGTGTTAGCCCTCTAGTTTCAAGAGGAAGGAGTCTTATTAATCCAGAGTTCAATCGTGTGGTAAGTAAAGTCTAGCCAAAATAAGTTCCACCCCTAAATCAAACTCAAGTTCTCTTGAATGATTCATCCTTTGGTTCAACTCGTTAACCACTTGAGCTAAATCACTTCGTTTCTTAGCCTAATGTGAAGATCCAACCTAGTCTAATCTTCCCCCGAAGTACCAACATTATGATGAACTATTTTTTTAGTTTTTTGATTTTATTTTCTTAACTTTTTTATCTTAAAATTTCCTTTTTGGATGTCGCCCCCTTTCATGCAACTTTTTGTGTAGTCAACCTCTACTATTTCAATCTTCTACAGATTTGGTCTTTGGTTGAATGTGCCAATAAAAATACTGATGTGTTACATTAAGTGTGAAGGTGAGAAAAAAACACAAGAGGGGGTTGATTTGTGCACGCTTTTTATGGTTTTCTTTTTCTTTAAGTTTAACAGCTTGATCAAAATCTGAGGTACACATATTCTGATGTAGAGTCTGAGAGAGAGAGAGAGAGAGAGCAGACACACAATAATTTACTGGTTCCTCCTACAATCCAAGAGTACTCTAGTCCTCTTGCACTTCCAAGGGATTTCACTATAATCACACATGATTACAAATGGCACAAGGACACTTCCAAGAGACTTATCTATGCTCAAACACAACTGCAAGAGACCTTTATTTCCTCAAGCACAACTTCAAGACACTTCTATGATCTAGGACTCTTGACCTAAATAATTCCGCTCAAGGACAACACCAAGATGCTTCCCCTTTGCTTAAGCACAACTGCTTAAGGCTTCCCCCTACTCAATCATAAATAATTAAGACTCCTAGGTGCTCAAGGTTTCACCAAGATAGTTATATGCTCATGCACACAGGCGAGAGACTTTCTAAAATGTTTGCCCCAACTGCAAACAAATTAATTTGTTCTTACACTATTTCTAGCAAAGTTAGTGTAAACTAAACAAATGAACAGTCTCCTTAGGATTTCTAAGATATGACTTGAAAATGAAACCTATGTGTTTTGTGATATTAGATTTGATATACTAGTGGCACAATAAAATAGCAAACTCTTGTTTCTTCTTCTTCTTTTTCAAGTCTTCAGCTCCTTTTATAGGCAGTGATTTGAGAGACATTGGAGAAGAGTGTCATCGCAAATAGAGTTGTTGAGAAGCTTTGAACAAGAATGTTGGCCCTTTGTCTGATATGTATAATCACGTTGGAAAGTCCTTTGAATTTCCTTTGCTGAAAGAATAATTTTTCGTTGCTCTCTTCATTCTTGGCATCCTTTGTCTGGTTGCACACATAGACAGAAGAAGACAAAATCACTACTCTATCAAATACTATGGTAGAGACAACTCACAGAATAAGACAAAAGCTTACATAGATTTTTGGTTCCTCATATCCAAGTAGCCAGTCAGATTTTGCGTTTGATGCCCTTCACAAAATCTGTTGAGATCACTCTCTACTTTTTGTGAGGCATCCTTCTTCTAAGGACATTTACTTTTGGTTGACCTTCATGTAGATCTTCCACCATAGTCTTCTAATCTTCCCAATCCCTTTCTGTCGTTAATTTAATTAATAGTAGACTTCAGGGTCTGAGGTTTGCAAGCTCCCCCTGAGTCTGATAGTCTCAGATCGTGAGGTTTGTAAGCGTCCCCTGAGTCTGTGATAGTCCATTAAGATGAGGTTTTCAAGATTCCCCTTAATCTTATTTCCAGTTAAATAAATTCATTCTTAGTCAGTCTTAAGTGCATCATAACAAATAATCAGATGCATATTAAAACATTGACAAGATATCAGAATCTTTGATCACACAGAGGTTTACAAGCTCCGATTAAGACCAATCTGATACCTTATATGAGTCTGATAAGATTAACAACTATGCGCATATTTTTAATTTAATTTGTTTTTAATTTATGAAATACAGAAAATAAATTACGTTCTATTAGGCTCAGCGTTTAAAATTAATTTATCCTTTCTCCCCCTTTTGTCATCAACAAAAATAACTTATGCATAAATGAAAGATACAACCATAGAAAAACATGCATCAAGTCATAGATAGAAGGGTGCAAAGTTAAGAGTACAAAACAAGGACAAAATATAAATTCAAAAAAACTACATAACAGTCAAAATAAAAAGTCATATTTCTTTTTCATCTCTGACATCCACTCAACCAGCCTCCTGGCATTGTTATTTATTTCTTCATATCTGGTTTCATCCCTCTGATGAGCTTGAGATAATTCTTGTACTTCTGTAATCAAGTCTCGATGTGTCTTCATTAAGGATTCCATCTCAGCTAGTAACCTTTTCTCATTATCCTCCAGTCTTGCTAGCCTTTCCTGGTCAGTCAACCTGCTTCTTTCCTCAGCCACTTGTAGTTCCAGAACTTGTTCCTCATTCTGTGTTAGCTGAAGAATCTGTTCTGGTTCCATATTTGAAAGAGATTGTTGATTCTGAATAGGTATGATAGAGAGCTCTGGCTCTTGTTCTTCAGGTTTATCCTCTAGCTTTCTACTGATATCCCTTATGAGCTCTACAACTTCTATTTCCCTTCTTACCTCTTCAAGTCATTTCCTCTGAACTCTTGTCATATTAACTCCTATCTAATACTTAATCAATCCAAAGATTTAATTCATAATATCGTGCAGATTGTCTCACTAATAGTTAATTCTTCCAGAATAAACTGTTGTTAAGCTTATGGAGAAAATCTTACTTGTATATGCACAGAACTTGTTACCTACTTGTTAAAGCACTTGGGTGATGAAATATATGTTTGGTAAGTTCAATGATATGTTGGTTATCATTGTGTACAGCAGTGGCAGAGCTAGAAAAAAAAGTTAGGGTGGGCCACTAAAATTAACTGTTGAAAAATTGTTTAAAGCCTCGCAAAATAGATCTATAATTGAATTATTTAAATTTTTCGGATGCGTCACTACATCACTTTGCGGGAATTTGTATCAACTGAAACCTAAAACCGACATAAAATTGTATAAAATCTCGCAAAATAGACCTATAATTATTTGGTTTTTATAATATGTAATTTTTGTTAAGATAATATGAATAAGAGTTTAATTAGTATGCGCTCTTAGTCTATAATTATTTTACAAATACATCTAATTATGTGTTTGAATATTTATTAAATGACGTGAAAACACATTATTGAATGCATAGTAATATAATTATTCTCCGAGATAATATACTAATTAAATTAATATATGTGTATATCTTTTTATAATGACTAATTATGTAAAAAAAATTTAAATCAATATCACTATCTTCTACATTACTCTAATAAATTTATTAATAAAGAAATATGTTAACAAATGCCTCAAGGACATTTGTTAAAGAATTATAAAAAGAAGGAGAGTGTTAATTTGTACCCCAAGAGCATTGGTTAAAAGAAATATGACCTTAACAAAAATGGAAACAACTACTTCATTAATAATCTTACCGCCTTAACGGCGTTGTATATGATTGTTTGAACTTTGTTTGTGTTTAGGCGTTTTGGCACTCCTTGTGTTAAAGCGTTTAGCGGTGATTTATATATATATATATATATATATATATATATATATATATATATATATATATATCATTTTGGCTTTTTTAAAAAAATAAAAATAATTATCTAACCGAAAAATCTAAACCGATAAAGGCCTCAGAATAAAAGAATAGTGAAAGACTCAAAACAAAAAGTACAGTTGATAATTCAAGAACCTGTTCTATTTTTAAAAAAAGACTTCTCTAATTTAACTTCGTAAGGATTACCATAAAATGAAACCGAAAACTTATAAACCATAATTAGTCAATTTATTTGCCAAGTGTTTACTTCTCTGTCAATGTGAAAGACTCTTAAACAAAAACCTCTAATTCTGGAGGAATCTCTAAGTGATAAAAAAAAAAATCACACTCCAGCTAAAATTGAGAATATCATTAGCAAGTACTACTAATGAGAAGGAAGAAACGCAGAATTGCTTAACCACACATAACTTATAATGCGAGTTAGAGTTAGCTTAGAATGCAAGTTATGTAATTTTAGTTTGAATTTCATTCATTTTGCAACTGTGTTACATTTAGTTAGTTACAAATTAGTTATGATGAGCTGTCAATTCTAACTTGTATATAAGCTACAAGCTGTAACAAAATTCATCATGAAAAAATAATCACTTTTCATCAAACTTTATCGTTTCCCATGGTTGAGAATTGCTTTGATGGTATTAGAAGAGGTTCGTTCTGTCCTGTTTCGCTTCGTGAAGATTGAACAAATTTTCGATTGAACTTGTTCATCTTCTTCTTCTTTCGTGATCAGCCGATTCTTTTTCATTTTATTTTTTTTATTTTTCTTCTTATTTTGTTTTCGTTGATTCATTATCATTTCGATTTGTTCATGTTTCTTGGATTCAGTTACGTGTTAGTTTCTTGATTGACTCGTTTATGAAATCTCAAAAATCATGGTGAGAAATAATAACACACATAATCAAGATCAAAGTCTTGATCCATACTTTGTTCGTCCATCAGAGTATTCAACAATTCAGTGTGAGGGCATAGTTAACGGGTGATAACTATCAATACTGGTCCATAAAAGATGCGATGAGCATTGGCTATGAAGAACAAGTTCAAGTTTGTGGACGGCTAAATTCCAATTCCATATGAAGATGATTTACATTGTGATGCATGGGTAAGGTGTAACAATCTTGTTAATACCTAGATAATTGTTCTGGACCACTCATATGGTTACACGTCTACAATAATATGCCGCCTTAAGGCTACACACTCGAAGGAGCAAGCCATCCTGCCTGCGCCGTGCTACACTGGAGCAGGCCTCCTTGCCAGGATCACGCTATCGTGTCCTTCCCAGCTCCTAATCACACGCCCCTTAACTCGGAGATAGTTATGCCTCGAGGGCTCCTATATAAGGGTGATTTTGCTTTCCCTCAAGGTACACAATACTTTTCACAACACTTCTTAGACTTTCTCTCACAGTTCCATTACTGACTTGAGCGTCGGAGTGCTAATGTGCCTGCAGGCGCCTTTCGTTCCACTGTAGAAGACGCATCGTCGCCGCACCAGAAGCCGTTACCGACCACCAGAGCATTCTCTACAGCCGTTGCGACTCAACCGTTCTCACCGGACAAATCATTTGGCGCTAGAAGGAGGGGATCGTTCGCTAAACCGCCACAGTCCAATAATCCTCCACTGTAACTGTTTTCAGTTACGCACATCTCCTCTGTTACCGTTTTCGATTACACGTTCCTCCACCACAACAGTTAACAGTTACCGCTCCTACCTTCAAAGTAATGGCTGGAACTTGTAGAAGAACCACTGCAAGTCGTTCCGCCACCTCTCAGGCACCGCGATCAACGATCCAAATTCTTTAAAGTTGAACGGTTCCGATCCTCGAACCGGTGAATCCTGAGGGAAGCGATTCTATCCTCAACACTGCAACCGGTGTTCGTGCTACAACCGCCATGAATGCAACGCTGCTACCTCCACGTCTCTCGCAGTCGGAGGATGTTTCTTCTCCTCAAGCTCCGCCGCCTCCAAAGATGAATGAAGTCCTCACGGACCTGGTGAATATACTATGCTAGCAGAACGATAGACTCGAACGCGTGGAGAATAATCAGGAAAAAATTATGATGGTGATCGCTACGCATATCAAAGAATCTCAACGGGACAAACACCGGACAACACCTTTGGCGATGGAATGCACTACCTCCACGCCAGTCGACCGCCAGAGGAAAGGCAAGAAGCTTCCCAAGGATTCAGACGAAGGGAGTAGCGAAAGAAAGATATGCTCCCCCACACCACGATAGTCTCCATCATAGCGACCACCGCAAAGGACCTTTCACCAGAAGAATAGCGGAATACTCAATTCCCCTGGCTTTCATAAAACCACCAAAGCTGGAAACTTATGACAGCACGGCAGATCCGGACGAACACATAGAACATCTGGACACCGTACTCGATTAGCACCGAACGAAAGGCGCGATCAAGTGAAAATTATTTGTCCTCACGCTGAAAGGCGCTTCCATGGTTTGGTTCAAGGGTTTATGAGCTAACTTTATTGGTTCGTGGAAAGAACTCTGCAGTGAATTCACGTCCCACTTCACCGTAAGGCGAAAGTGACCAAAACTATGGCGGCCTTGAATGCTATCGTCCAAGACGAGAATGAGACTCTAAGGGAGTAACGTGGAACAAATCACCTGGGAGAGCGTGGAAGTTTTGGGTGCCCACAACGGTCTGACGTGTTTCATATTCGAAAGCAACCTTCGTGACAACTGTAAGTTCAAAGAAGTGGTAGGGTTTTGGGTAGCCAAGGATATGAATGATTTCTTGATGAGCGCACAACCTTACATCAATTACAAAGAGAAGAAGTTGCCAGAAGAAGTACTCAAGAGAAGACAATCAAACAAAGCGGGTAACGACGGACGCTGTAGCGATGGTGAGAAAACCAAAGGCTCTCGCCTTCACCTAGAGACTACACTCTGCTCAACGCGTCTCGTGAAACCATCCTCCAGGAGTGTTATGGCATGAAGTTCAGAGTAGCGGGTATCAAAGCACCGCAGTCCCTGAAAGAATCATCAAGAACTGACAAAGCGAAGTACTGTCGCTACCATCGAAGTCAGGGCCACGATACGGAAGAATGCTTCCAACTTCGAGAAGCAATTCAAGATTTGATAAAGAATGAAAAACTAGGCCGCTTCGTTGATAAGGGACGCTGAAAAAACTCAACAAGAAAGTCTCTAAAAAATAAACGATCCTCAGAAGGAGGCGAATCACCATCAAGAAAGACGCAAAGTGCTGCCGACAGAGAACAAACAGACGCGAACAACGATAGCGAGGCCGAAAAAGATGGAGACAATATCTTTCTCGGTGCAATAATGGGTGGATTCTCAGCACCAAACGACACACTGATGAGACGGCTAAAAGAGAGATAGTCGAAGTAATGGAAACACATGGGGCGACCATAAAGGAAGCCAAGAAGAGACCATTGTTAGGATTCCCTGACAACGAAAAGGTGAATGAAGTGTCCAACGAAGAGTTAACGCTCGTCATCGTCGTTTCCATTCGAGAGCACGACGTAGCAAGATGTTTGGTTGACACAGGCAGCTCCGTCGACATCCTTTACCAAGACGCCTTTGAAAAGTTGGGCCTGAAGAGAAAATATTTGAAGAAAAGATTTGAAGCCCTAGGCGCCCATGGGGATATATCACATTGAGCGTGACATTTGGAGAAGAAATGGACAAACGAACGGCCGAGACACCATTCCTGGTCATACCGGTCGTATCTATCTACAATTGCATTCTAGGACGCCAAACTTTAGCGGCTCTCGATGCAATCACGTCAATGGTCCACTTAAAGATGAAATACCACAACAATAACTGAAATGTGGCCACAATTTACGCAGACTTGAAGTCGACGGAAAGATCTGATCAGGCTTGGGGAAAATTACCAGCACCGTAATCGGTGTCAAACATGGAAGGAGTGGGGGAAAATTTATGGTGCTCCGTTCCAAGTTGCAGTAACTCGAACTTCGACATCTGCCAAGAGCAGCAGTGTGTAACACCCCAATTTTTAATATTAGTTTATTAGATAATATAGTATTATTATTAATACTAGTAGTGTTGATTGTGTGACATTATTTTTATTTTTATTATTTTTATTTGAATTAAATTAGTTTTTGACATGTTTGGGTGGGGTTGTTTAGTTAATTGTGACAGAGACATTAGATTAATAAGAGTAGTATAGATAATCTAGCGCTTCAATTAATGGTAGTATTTTAATTAAAAAGAGAATGGGAGAAAATTATTTTAAGAAGAAAATAATTTTTTTTTGAGAATAGGGAAGTGGGGTGCAGATAGTAAATCTGTCTAAAGTTTTTGTGAGAAAATAAAAAATATATAAAATTTGAATTTTGTTAAGGGTAAGGGGGAGTCTCTATCTATGATAAGTGTTGTATGAACATATGGATAGTGTTTTCCATTTTTTGTATGATCTTTTAATGAATTCATGTTAAATTTGTATTCTTTTATGGTGCTCTAATTACATGTTTTGACTTTGTTTCTGAATTGTGTTGATTCTGTTCGTGAATATGATTCAAGAGGTATACTGTATGAAACAAATTGTCTTCCATCGATTATCTAATAGCTTAAAATAAGTTTATTTAATTTTTAACTTATGTGTAATTATTATTTTATGAAGAGCGTTTAACATGATTTCATATGTTGTTCTGCTTGCTTTACGTCACAAGAGTTTTTTTTTTATATTCATGATCAGCCAATTAGTAATGCTTGGGTAAGTTCTGTATAAATATGGCAAAACTAGTTACATATGAGATAATTGAGAGTTTAGTTTGCAGATCCGAAATTGTTGTTTATGAGTCTCCACACTTTACTATGATAATTGTTATTATAACAAATATAACAACTTAATTGGCATTTTGCGGAAGAAAATCAAAGACTAAAATTTTGTTGGTTGGTCCTTATCTAGTTGATATATATATTCATAATATCTTCGTTCTATTTAGTAATTTACTTGTAATTTAAAAAGCATATTTGATATACATGTATCATTGATAACATTCTGGATGAATTAGTTGATGAAGTATTGATATAAAGATGTACTATTTGATGTTGTATGATTTAAAGATGTGTCGTGTAATAATGTGTTATTTATAGATGTGTATTGCCGAGTCATTAAACGATGTGCATTATTGTTGTGTCGATACTTGGTATTCATGCATTCATGGTCGAGTCTATTTAACGATGTGATTTAACATACTTTGATGGTGTTGTACTCGAAGATGATGTTCTCTTTAAATACTTTGATGATGTTGTATTCAAAGATGGTGTTGTTTTTAAAATGCTTTGATGGTGTTGTATTTAAAGATGGTGGGATAAAATTGGTGAGTAGGTTTGGTACCACATGCATATAGTGTAACACCCTAAACCCCACATATTATTTTCTAATAAAAATACAATAATTAATTAAACATGCAAGGGTGTCACACATCTTCTTCAATTCACAAATACTTGATTCAAATTAAAAACGTAGCAGCAGAATAAATATTTTTAAAACATCAAAGTAACTTTCACATCATTTGTATCAACATCAAAACTGAATTCAAAAGACTCTAATCTAAAATAAAATAAATCCCTGGTGTCACAGATCAGAGCATCGACTCGATAAAGACTCCAAAAAGCGATAAGTAAACGAGTAGGCTCCAAAGCCATCCTCAAAGATTCACGGCTACTAAACTTCTTCTTCTTGCAAATCTACACCACAAAGGTGCAGGCGCCCAATCCGCCACTAGAGGGTGAGAATATATTCAACATAAGAGATGCATAAACACATGTATAGATTCAGATAATAGAACACAACAGTTACATTTAGATATGTATGCATCACAATCAGATAATACTTACATTTAAATATAAAATTTCATTTAATAAAAATCAAATAGACATCAATCAACATCTTATAATAACATATAAGCATCAACAACATTTAAGAATATCAAAAAGACAT
>Ga0315913_1002918_pt1 | contig 20322 bp, 9 predicted proteins | sample MpolsnodulesMG_FD_207736 | JGI IMG/M metagenome (GOLD analysis project Ga0315913, IMG submission 207736) | Medicago polymorpha root nodule microbial communities from Los Angeles, California, United States - small nodules | ecosystem: Host-associated > Plants > Roots > Nodule | place: USA... | reverse complement strand
CAACGTTTGCAGCAATATTACTGTTATTCTTGTCTTGATGTAGAGACAAGTTGCAGAGATGATGGTTGCAGAGGCATGCACAGAGTCAGTGGTTGTACACTTTGTACACTGTACTTTGTCAACTCTGTTAAGCTTCTGGTGAAGTGGCTTCTGATGAGATGCTTCTGATAACCTTGCTTCTGATGACTTTGCTTCTGATGACGTATCTTCAGAAGCGCTTTCTTCAGACGCATTACTTCAGACACATTTTCTTCAGACGCAATTCTTTCAGACGCTTTAAGCTTCAATAAAAATTTCTTTTCTCTTTGACTTGTTCAATCAGAACCTTTATGAATAGTGCTTTGATTAGGATCCTGTACACTTGAACAAATGTTTAGCATATCCAATTGATAATTTTAATACCTTGTTATCATCAAATGTGTACCAAACAACTTTAACTTTATCTTTTAAGCTGTTATTTCAAACTTTAAATTTAAAGTAGCTTGTATGCCTAAAAAAAGCTGGGCCAAACCCGGATCACGACATTCCATTACATGTTTCTTTCTTTCGATAAGTTCCATTTCGTTTGTTTAATACGATGGATTACTCTCATATTGAATTAAATAAATAACCACACCTAACAGACATGTTACTATTTCATAAAATAAATCAGAAGTTTGTTATAGATCCCACATCAATATCAATGTTAATGATAATAATTAACAAAATTAAGAAAGAATGCTAACTTTTTTGTAACTTCAATTTATCTAGATTTTGATTATTAGATATAATAAGAAAAAGTTGAAAGTTATAGAATAGCATAAAAATAATTTTTAGAGGTTCACATAAACATACACTGACTTAAACTTAGTTTACAATGTTGAAGCATTTTTAAAGACTCCATGTCATCATAGTATTTGCTCAAGAATAACTGAAATTTAATCTACATAAATTGCCAACATTAAAGTAGGAAGCTATATGTATCTAATTGTTACACACACATACATACATACATACATACATACATACATACATACATATATACATACATAGTTAATGTTGATACACACCCACTCACAAATTGGTTGAAGACTCTGAATGATGCTCTTCATGAAGCTGAGAACTTGATTAATGAAGTTTTTGTCGAAGACTTGTCTCGTAGGGTAATGACCAAACACAAGAATTTCAAAAAGTTCTACATTTTCATCTGATTATCAAACCAAATTGGGTTTCATCTAATAATGGCTTTCAAACTTAGGGATATGATGAAAGTGTTTCGTGACCTTAATGTTGGTTAGAGAGTGTTTGATTTTTTTAAGACACGCTCCTAACCAACCGGTTATTAACCAAAGAAACACTAACCATTTAATTTATGAGCAACATGTTATTGGAAGATAGGTCAAGAAAAACATGTTGCTAACATGGTTGTTGAACTTTAAAGTCGAGTTAGAAACACCAATTTTAGCTATTACAATAGTTAAAATTGGTGGGCTTGACAAGACTACACTTGCTAAACTTGCATTCTCTAATCCTATTGTCCAAGAGCATTTTCAGGTCAAAAAGTGTGTGTGCAATGCGGATAATTTTTTCAATTTTGATGCAAGCAGTATTCCTGCAATGATTGTTGGGTGTAATAATAATGATGACATGGAACTCGTGCTCGAGAAACTTAAAACAGAAAACAAATGGACTTACATTCTCACATATATATAAGTATTCTGACATTCTCACATGACAAAATCATTCTCACTAGATATGTCCTATATATATATATATATATATATACACACAGTTCCACAGTCCTTAGTTAAGTATTCTCAGTCAATATGTTCTTATAGATTTACTTTATATTCTTCGTTATGGTAGAATCCATCTTATATACATAATATGTTATGGTTTAATTGTTTTCACAAGATATATGATTACTTTAAACTCCCATAAGTGGATTTCCCCGCTTACCCTTCTTCCATGTCTCACTAATAAACATAACAGAATTTTGACTAGTTTGGAAGAACCCAATATTTTTATCTACAATATTTATACTTATCATACTATACATATAAGAACATTCATACCAAAACATATACCTCATATCAATAATTATTAAACATTAACATTAATTCATAAGCAAGGATGTCCAACTTCACATTTCCTCATTCTATTTCAAATCACAACCATTTCATATACAATTAAAACATTATTACTTTCTTAAGTGTAATTAACTTAACACTCATCTTTTTCTTCACATCACTTCAAAATTACCATAATTTATAAACACACATCAATCGTCATTCAAATCAAGTTAGTTTCGCTCCAAACCAATAATTTATAAGTAAGGAAGTTGTGATTCTTTAAAGCCAACAATGTTATGTTAAACTTTGTGACATATTAGTTGTGTTCTCGGAGTTACCAAAAAATTATGAAATCTAATATGGAGAAACTATTACAGGTCTTCTTCCAAATGAAACTAGTTCTACTCAAGAACGAGTTTTCTAACTCAAGTTATAGACATTTTAAGTTGACTTATTTCAAATCATTTTCATATCACAACATTCTACTTTATAATGCTTGATAATTTCCAAGGTTTAGAGAGAAGAATAAATTCATCTTTTATCCGGTTTCTTTCCCCTCATTTTATTAAGTCCCATGAATAGTTTTTTTATTTTATTTTTTATCTCGAACTATTAGTTTCGTTTTTTTTTCTTCCATAAACAAGTTTGTTGTATTTTTTAGGGCGTAACTTGAGTATTCTTTGAGGGCAATTGAAGAGACTAATCCTTTAAGCCTTTGAGTATTCTTTGAGGATAATTGAAGAGACTAATACTTTGAGTCTTGTGAGACTAAAATAAGCAATAAACTCTTTAAAAATTTCAACTATTTTGTACAAGTTTTGCTATCTAATTAAGAAGACTATTCTTTTTAAATAGTAACTGAGATCTATTAAAAAGTCTGACCTCTCTCAACATATATTTTTTCATATGCACTAGCCACATATCGAATTATGGACCAAATATTTATATTATACAAACATCTATCACTTGTACCATATGGTGTTGGTGTTCGTGAACCGGCGTAAGAGGATATTTTTAAAATTCTGCAATTGACGATCTCGTTTTTTAATTTTGTGAATATTTTATTAAATGATTTTTGCCCTTAAAAGCTTTTATAAACTAAAATGAGAAAAATAAAATATAATGTTTGAAAAAGACATGAAACACAACATATACTTTTTTAAAAGAGAGCATTGCTAAAATAGTGTGAAATAAAAAATAATAACAAAAATAATAATTAGGTTTGGTTTGAGTTTGTTCGATGAAATCTGAATTATGTTAAACTATTTTATGAGATTGACTTTGGTTGGTTTGATTCATATTTAATCATTAGAATTAAGAACATTGGTTTGATTCTTACACGGTAACATCCTCTGTAAACTTTAGCTCAACCTGAAATTTTGACATTGTTAGTTTTAAAATCTTCATATGTGTTCGAGTTTAGAGCCTCATAATTGTGTATGTTTTTAGATCATATTTACCACTTTATCTACAGATAAAAAAAATAAAATTAAACTACAAATTTTTTCTCTCTAAAACACATGAGGTTCAAAAATAGTTAATGATTCCCGAGATGAGTTGATCATTTGAGCTACCACATGAAAGTTTTTTTCCCCTTATTAATCCTCTTGTTATTAGAGAAAGTGGCTTTAATGAGGGGTAAATAAATTCTGGACAAGAATTGTTTCATTCAAAAATCAAACTTAGTTATCATGAATAATTCGTCTTTGGTGGAATTCATTAACCCGTTGAGCTTAGGTGATTGATTACATAAAAGTTGACAAGTAAAATAACAATAAAGGTCTCAGATTGAATTTTCATCAGACAACTATTAACAATCAATATATTTATAAAAAAAACTATTAACAATCAACATATTAATATTTTGTTTAAAAAAATCAACATATTAATTAATATTTGAACTTTAAAAGAAAAAAAAATTCCCTAAAAAAAAAAGACAAAAAAAAAGAGTAAATTACACTCCCCTCCCCTCAAAGATGTTTGAATTACACTCCTCTCCCCTCCCCTCAAAGATGTTTGAATTACACTCCTCTCCCCTCTTATGTTAAAATATACATTCTCCTCCTCTCTTATTCAAAACATAATAGAAAATATTTCACTCCCCTCCTTTGAGAGAAGTTTGAATTACATTCCCCTCCCCTCTTATGTTAAAATCTACGCTTTAGTTCCTCAATATTTTTTTTATTTATTTCTATTAATCTAGCAAAAAAGTAATCCAACACACTTCAAAGAAAAATAGCATTGCAGATTCATTTTAATATAATCAAATTTTGAATACATATCTTTCTCTATTTTTTATTCACAATTTCATTAACATATAGTTTTAAACCCTATTATAAAATATGAAACAGCCCAAAATAAAATAAAATATGTGAAAAATTACTAAAGTTGATTAAGTATGGTTATTTAAAAGTGAATTTTACACTCTAAATTATAAAATTAATAACAAAATATTTAAATTTAATCGCCATTGACATTTTAGTTATAAAGAAACGAATTTATATTTTTTAAATAGTGATTAAAAATTAATATATATTATAAAAATATTTATTTATGTTAAGATAGTAAAGTGTAATCTATATTTAATTATTAAGGGAGATGATTGTAATTCAATGATCTTATAGGGGTGGGGAGTATAAGTTTTACTCTTTAAGAGAGTGGAGTGTATATTTTAATATAAGAAGGGAGAGAAGTGTAATTAAAATATCTTTGAGGGAAGAGAAGTTTAATTTACTAAAAAAAAAAAAAAAAAAAAAGAGCTGCCAATTGAAATCAAGTTTTTTGACATAAATGTGAGGAGTAATTTGTAATTTGTGTGCAAATACATTAATCAACTTGCGTAAATTTCGTTATTCACCAAGTTCAAACTCTCTCTCTCTCTCTCTCTCTCATTTTTGTTCTTTAGTATTCCAATTTTTTTGTCTCTTTGTTTGATTTTCTCTCTCTATCTCTTCTCTGAGTGTAATGTTTTGTGCGTAACAACACCCCGCGCAAAACCTTCACTCACTCTTTCGCTCAAAAGGTTTTGATTTGATTACAGTTTTTGCTTCTTCATGGATCCTGACGTTGTTGAAATTCCTCCTCCAATTCACCAAGACACACCCCCATTCAAAAGGAAGAAGAAACTGGTAGTTCCTATCTATTCAATCAAACTTTTCTATTTTTTTAATTTCTTTAGTTCTTGTGAGGGTTTTGATTAGTTTTGTTTTTTTGTCCCTTTTCACTTTTGGGGTGTCTTCAATCTAATCAAAGTTTTGATTTTTATTAAATTCTTAATCATGGGTTTTCACTTTTCAACCATGATCATTATTTATGACTCTCATTTTCCAATTTCTGCTTTAAAGTTTTGATTTTTCTTAATCTTGTTTTTAACCATGATCGTTATTTTTGTTGTTGCTGCATATGAGCTTTGTTAGTACTAGAATCTGTTTAGTGAGAATGTCCTTAATCTCTTGATTGCAACATTGCCAATTTTTGTTTATTTTTTTATACACTAATCTCGAATTATGTAGTTGTTTCTTCTTAGGTTGTTATATTGTGAGAATATGAATGGTTTTAAATATGATTTAGAGGCTGTGATTGTGGCTGCAAAATTTAGGGATTTGATGTTTGCAGTTGCGATCGCAATTGCGGCAGCATCAACCTAATCAAGGTTCATGGCTGCAACCAAAATTTAAAACCTTGGCAATGTTGGGACCCACATGTGAAATTAGTGATGCTGTTTTGTTGATATGTATGATTTAGAGGGAGTAAGGCTGTGAGTTGCGCTGTCGGAGTAACTTGGGAGTGGAATGGTGTTTATGGCTTGTGATAGTTTTTAGGCATCTTCAAATATAATTTATATTATATTGTGTATTGCATTTGTCCATTTCCCATAGAGTTTAATTTTGATACACTGTCAATGTAAAAAAAATAGTTACACTTTCATACATATGGTGTTTCTCATCTTCTGATTGTGATAGACCATTGATTGTTTGTTTTGGTTTTTGAAATAGAGGGGATTGTTTAAAGAGGTTCCTTCGATGCCCTTTGTTGTAATGAAGCAAATGCTACCTTTAGAAATTAGGGGAAATTAGGGGCTAATATTCAACCATAAGCTCCATTTATTTTATAAATGTTTCTAAGAGTCTTATCTTTTCCTTTACCAACAAATAATAATCGTTTGTTACTTTTGTAGACCATTGTCCATGATGTAATTGACATTGACGGCGACAATGATGATGATGACTTAATGATAATTGGTGAAATAAATCGTAAACGTCATAAGGGGAAGGCACTTGAAACCATTCATGAGGGTTACGGTGATCAACAAGTTGTGGTTTGTATAAGATCTTTTCCAACTTTAAATGACTATATCATTTTGTTCGCAATCCTTTTAAGAGATCGTCTGATTTTACTTTTTGGCAGCCTGGCATGGAAAAAGATGGAACAGTTAGTGGGATTCAATCTTTTAATAGTCAACCTTCAGTATCACATAACTCAATCAATGTTGAGGGCCAAGGTTCTGGTCCATTGTTGGCCAATAATGACTACCTTCATATGTTTTCAGATAATTATATTGTTGTAGACGAGTACGCTTTATTACAGGCACAATTTGATAATGTGGATCTACCTACTGGAATTGAGGCGCCTTTTACATTGTTGCCAAAACCATTCCATGGTAAAGCAAACTCTTCTTTTTTTGGCTCAAAAAAACAGGATTTTGCTGACAACCCAGATGCGATGAAGCTGCCATATTTGGGGCAATTTGAAAGTGCTAAGAAGGGAGCTGGCAGTAGCAGTACATTCCATTCAAATTTCAATGGACATAATGGATCATCACATCCTCTGGGCATAGAATCAGGAAACCCATGGTTTAAGAGTTCTCATAATATCAATGCCACTCCTGAGCACTTGTTTGGTGAATCCAGTGTTCTCAAATCTGCCAGAGCTGGACGTAATGGAGCAGCTGTGGTTCCCTCGGGTCTTACAATCACTCATGAACCCGAAAATGAAACCCTGAGGAAACTTCAAAGTTTTAAGCAATTTGACACTGTTACTGACACTTCAGACCATTACTTTATTAAAAATAATTCCTCCATGAAGCAGGTTAGTTTTTTTTGTCTTCTATCAATTCTTTTAAAGACGTACTTTGTTTCAGTTCTAATCTTAATTATATGGATTTATATATTACCCATTTCCTAAGCAGAATCCAAAGAGTTGGGCTAAAAAAATCCAGGAAGAGTGGAGGATTTTGGAGGAGCATTTGCCGGGTGAGTTTAGCATTCCTAATACTAAATAGCTTGTAATATTTTCTATGTCATATAATCGATCACATTTAGTATTCAATTTCATTTTGGAGCTGATGGACTTTACCACATGGTAGGTCTAGTTCCCGTTTTATTGCAAGGGTCTTCGCTTGTTTTCTTCATAATACATCCTTGTTGAATGATTGCCAAATTTTTCCTCGGTGGTGTCCACACCATATATTTGTTCTGAAATTGGAATCAAGAACTTATAAATGCCATAATGTGAAACCTGCTTCCGGCATATTACTCAATCTGACCATTTCTTTGACTTTTTTCTTTAATGGTTGTCAGATACAATATTTGTGAGAATCTACGAATCAAGGATGGATCTCATGAGAGCTGTGATTATTGGAGCAGAAGGGACTCCTTACCATGATGGTCTTTTCTTTTTTGATGTTTACTTTCCCCCTGAATATCCCAATGTACCCCCGGTACGTGGTTGAGACTACTTTATTTAGCTGACATTATTTTCTTGCGCATTCTTTTTAATTCAATTCTGACAAATGGGACAATTTTTTGTGGGGCAGAAAGTCCACTACCACTCTGTAGGTCATTGGCTTAATCCAAATTTGTATAATTGTGGCAAAGTATGCCTCAGTCTACTTAACACCTGGTCTGGCGACAAGAATCAGATGTGGACTCCAGGTGTTTCGACAATGCTGCAGGTTCTAGTCTCCATACAAGGGCTAATCTTGAATGCGAAGCCTTGCTTCAATGAACCTGGATATGCATCTTTGAGTGGCTCGTCATGGGGAGAAGGGATGTCACTGCAGTATAATGAGAATACGCTCATTCTTTCAGTGAGGACAATGACGTCTGTCATAAGAAATCCTCCTAAGGTTTGGTTCTACTCCTGGTGTTCATTTCTTTTATAAAAATTTGTTTATTAAAAAAGTTGTACAGAGGTATGATTATGTTATAATATTATTTTCAAAATACTTACACAAATATCTACGAGGTGATATATGATTGGATGAGTGTAATTATTTTTTACACTGCCATTGCGAAGTATTTAAAATCTTTTTCCTTTCTTGGGGTTCAAGCAACTGATTTAGGTAATTTTTGGTTTTCAGAATTTTGAAGACCTTGTTGTGGGGCATTTCTACAGCAGAGCACATGATATCCTGAGGTCATGTAAAGCATACACGGAAGGTGTTCAAGTTGGTTGTTTGGTCAAAAGAGGGGATAACATTGTTGATGAGAGTAAAGGAAAATGCTCAGATAGATTTAAGTCTGGTTTAGCTGGATATGTTAATATTCTAGTCAAAGAGTTTGAAAGAATTGGAGTTAAGGACTGTGAGAAATTTGTGCTTCCTCCCTCCAGTACCGCGTACCACCCGCATAATTACATCAGTGGTCAAGGGACATTTTTCTCAAAACCCAATTTTCAGACTTCGGTGCTTCATCCCTCCAATTTTCAGACTCCGGTGCTTCATCCCTCCAATCTTCAGATTCAGACTCAGATTCAGACTCCGGTGCTTCATCCCTCCCATCTTCAGATTCAGACTCCTCAGATTCAGACTCAGGTGCTTCATCCCTCCAATCTTCAGATTCAGACTCCGGTGCTTCAACCCTCCGGTGCCATGTACAACCTTCCTCTCTCCGGTGCCATGTACAACCTTCATCCCTCCAGTACCGTGTACAACTCGCATAACTACATGAGTGGTCAAGGAACATATTTTTTTTAAAACTCAATTAAGGATTTTGTGTTTTTTTTTGTTTTACATTAATTAATTATTAAGGATTTTCTGTTTCAAAAAAAACTTAAGTATTTAAAACTTAACTTAATTTCAGCACACACAAAAAACTTAACATAATTGTATATACTTCTCTAAAAGAAAGGTAAGCAAAATGAAGTTTACATTTTTCATCTTCGTTAGTAATTATAGAAATTTATTCATTTTGTTTTGTTTCTCTGGATTCCAAAGTGATACGGTAACCACCACAATCAGCACTTTGTATATTTTTTGTTAAATAGGATATTTGATCCCTTAACAAGTTTGTATGTTTCGTTTATTAACTTATTCATTTTGGTTTTTTCAGTTAGTATCTTCCATTAGTTTCTCAAAGAAAAAAAAAATGTTAACTTTGTCCACATGTCATTTATAATTGGAGATTAAGGGTTGGATTCAAGAAGCACACAAGAGTTTACGGTGCATTAACAACATCTAATAATTTTCATTATTCCTCTTTCTTTTGAATTTCTTAAAAATGATTAAAAGCCTAAAAATCTTCCAACTTTTTTTTTTTTCTTTTGAAGAAGATTATCTCTCAATTATCGTTGAGATCCTTGAATTTATTTTCTTCACTCAAGTAGACCGTCACCTTCCTCAACAATATTTATAATGCTAATGAAAATAAAATGGACGATTGGTTGAAGAAAACCAATTTAGTAATTTTTATCAGTTGTAAACCTAATTATCACCTTTTAATGATGATTCAGATTGGACTATGTTGTTTCAATGTATTATTACTTTTAGTTAGACGAAATAACAATATTTATTAGAACTCACATATATAAAAGAGTCGGAATTTAAACCTTGGTCACGACATTCCACTTAACAATTTCAGCAATTTTATCTGTTGAACTAAGATTTATGAAATGATTTATTTATTTTTAACAAGGAGTACAAATTTTGTTTCTTCTCAAAAGCACACCAGGTGTTTAGTAGTTTTGAGTCCATTTGATTCACAAAATATAAATATTAGACGTAACAACACAACCCAGAAGAGAATTAAGAACACAAACTCGAGACATTCTCCTTCGAAAACAAAAGATACAAGACATACATTTGAACTTTGAAGATACTAAACAATTTTTTTTTTGTCTTGGAAGATGTTTGATGCAATGAATAACACAAACAAATGAAATTTCCTAGGATATCCTCAAAGGTGGGTAAATATTAATTGATTGAGAAGAAAGAGAGTGAGAAAGAGACTTGGGTCAAACAGCAACTTCGTAATATATCAATAAATGTAGTAAATTTCGTTATTAAGCAAAATTCAAATTCTCTCTATCTTTCCATTTTTGTTCTTCATGGACCTTGATGTTGTTGAAATTCCTCCTCCAATTCACCAACACCTTCCCAGACTCAAAAAACAGGTACATCACCTTCTTATCTTTTTTGAATTTTTCTCTCAAATTCTCATGCGTGTTTTGTTTAGTTTACTTTTTTTGTTCCTATTCTCTTGTGGGGTGTCTTCATCACCTTCTTATCTTTATTAAATTCTTAATCATGGGTTTTCACTTTTCAACCATGATCATTATTTATGCCTCTCATTTTCCAATTTCTGCTTTAAAGTTTTGATTTTTATTAAAATCTTAACCTGGGTTTTCACTTTTAATCCATGATCATTATTTATGTCCCCTGATTTTCCAGTTTCTGCATTAAAGTTATCAACTTTGCTGATGTATATTGTTAGTGCTCCTTTGTTTTTTGTTGTTGCTTCATGTGAGCTTTGTTAGTACTAGAATCGGTTACCAAGTGAATGTCCTGATTGCAACATTGCTAGTTTTGGTTATATGGTGAAATGGTGGTTTTGCTATTTTCTTTTGCTTATAATCAAAGAGGGTATAACCCTTTGGACTAGGGTTTAGGCAGATCTCAAATCATGTAGTTGTTTTTTCTTAGGTTGTTATATTATGGGAATCTGGATGGTTTTAAAAACTGATGGGCTGTGATTATGGCTGCAATGCTTAGGTTTTTTGTGTATGCAGCAGCGGCCACAATTATAGTAGTATCAATCCTAATTAAGGATCATGGCTGCGACCGAAATTTGAAACCATGACAATGTTGGGCCCCGCATTTGAAATTAGTGATAGTGATGCTGTTTTGCTTTAGAGGGAGAGTAGGTCTGTGTGAGTTGTGGAGGCAACTTGTGAGTGGGATGTTTTTTTTTGTATCTTTAAGTATAGTTTATATGATGTTGTGTAATGCATTTGTCCATTTCCCGTAGTTTAATATTGATGAACTGTCAATGTAAAAAATATTACACTTTCATGCATACAGTGTTTTTCATCTTCTGATTGTGATAGGCCATTGGTTATTTTTCATCATTGATAGGCCTACTTTTCTGTTATTAATATGTAAGTTGCAGGTGAAACATATTTAGTAATTGATCTTGGGAAAATGTAGAATCAAACTGTTTGTGTGTTGGATAGTGAATTTGAGATTTTGCTGTATGTGAAATTTTGGATTTGAGATTTTGCTGTATGTAAAGTTTCTGTTGGTTTATCAAGGTATAGTTTTACAGTTTGATGATGTTTGTTTTGGTTTCGAAATAGAAGGGATTGTTTAAGGAGGTTCCTCTGGTGCCCTTTGTTGTTATGAAGCTACTGGTACCTTTAGAAATAAGGGGTCACTATTTAACCATAAGTTTCATGTTGTTTTATCTACGTGTTATAAATGTTACTAAAAGTATACTTTTTCTTTACCAACAAATAATCATTGTTTGTTACTTTTGCAGTCTATTGTCCTTGATGTGATTGACATTGATGACGGCGAGGATGATGATGATGATTTAATGGTAATTGGTCAAATATCTCGTAAATGTAACAAAGGGAAGGCACTTGAAGCCATTCATGAGGACGTGCTTGGTAAAACTGGTGTTCTCAAATCTTCCAGGCGTAAGAGAGCAGCTGCCCCAGGTTTGACAATCACTGATGAACCCGAAAATGACACTGTCACTGACACCTCAGACCATCACTTTAATAAAAGTCATTCCTCCATGAAGCAGGTTAGTTTTTTTTTATTTTTTAAAAAGAATATATATATTTTAAAGGCATACTTTGTTTCAGTTCTAATCTTAATTATACGGATTTACATATTATTACCTATTTCCTGATCAGAATCCAAAGAGTTGGGCTAAAAAAATCCAGGAAGAGTGGAAGATTTTGGAGGAGCATTTGCCGGGTGAGTTTAGTATTCTTGTTGCTAAATAGCTTGTAATATTTTCCATGCCATATTACAGATCACATTTAGTATCCAATTTACTTTTTCGAGCTGACGGACTTAACCATATGGGTTGTATCCAATCGTTGTTAATTTTTTCTATCGAGCTCCGTTCATTGCTATTGAAATGGTAGGTCTAGTTCATGTCTTATCGGAAGGATCTTGACTTGTTTTCTTTATAATACATCCTTATTGAAGAATGCCAAATTTTTCATAGGTTGTATTCTCTATAGATACTTGTTTTGACGTTGGAATCAAGAACTTATAGACACTAGTGTGAAACCTGCTTCTGCAAATTGCTCAACCTGACCATTTCTTTCACTTTTATCTTTAATGCACATCAGATACAATATTTGTGAGAGTCTACGAATCAAGGATGGATCTCATGAGGGCTGTGATTATTGGAGCAGAAGGGACTCCTTACCATGATGGTCTTTTCTTTTTTGATGTTTACTTTCCCCCTGGATATCCCAATGGACCCCCGGTATGTGGTTGAGGATACTTTATCTGTCTGACACTATTTTCTAGTTCACTCTTTTAAATTCAATTCCGACAACGGGTCCATTTTTTTCATGGCAGCAAGTCCACTACCACTCTTGTGGTCTTCGGCTCAACCCTAATTTGTATGACCGTGGCAAAGTATGCCTCAGTCTACTTAACACCTGGTCTGGCGACAGAAATCAGATGTGGACTCCAGGTGTTTCGACAATGCCACAGGTTCTAGTCTCCATACAAGGTCTAATCTTGAATGCAAAGCCTTACTTTATGTTTGCTTTATCATCATTTCTTTCTTGCTCTAAAAGAAAGGTAAGCAAATCTAATTTATATTTTTCATCTTCATTAGTAATTGCAGAAATTTTATATTATTTTTCACTTTTTTTCCTTTCTTTGGATTCCAAAGTATGAGACATATATCACTATTTAGAGTTTTCCACATAACGTGTGTTCTCCACTCTTGACTAAATTTGCTCTCTAGACAATAATCAATATCAAACACCTATAGATAGTTTATTATTCTTTAGAGTTTTTATTTGGTAAAATAAGGTATCCTTCATATGCTACTGCAAAAATTAATTTCTTAAAGTAATTGAAATATATCTAAGGGGTTGAAGTAATTTTCAAATACTTATCTAGTGTGAGGTTTAATTGAGTGTGATGTATGTAACACCTATCATTTGTGCTATTTTTGACAAATTGAGGTCGACTTTTCAATTATCCCCTTTCTGAAAAAACTTTTCAATTGTTTCTTTTGACTTATTTGTTTATGCGATAATTCAGTGTAAAACTTCCGTTTTCATTGAATCTCATATTTTATCCGATTCTACTATCATAGGTGATATGCATAACAAACTTATACAATAAATAAATGAATTACCTTTTTTTTTCTTCTTTTCGTATTCAAGTATTTAAATAAAAATAATAGTAATATTTGTTCCTGAATGGTAACTAATCCTTTTCGAAAAACATATTAACATAAGTGATGGATATTTAGGCCCTTAATCATTTGATTTGGGTTCAATCATTAATTAGTACGTATGATAAAAAACATTTGTTAAGAGATATAAATTTTATTTTTGTAGAAAAATTTGTTGGATACTCTACTCTTGACCCACTAACCGAATTTTCTCTATAAACAATATGGGACTCTATCTTTATTCTCGTCAGATTATTAATTAGTTATTGAAAAGATCCATCAGACTAGACTATGGTGGAGTGACTGATTTGATCAATCAATATTATTCTATTGAAAGAGTAAATGTTGTTAATATAAAGATGTATAACTATTTTATTATTATTTAGAGTTTAAAAATAATAGGGTTAACTAAATATTTTTCAAGACTTATCTAGTGTAAAGTTTACCTGAGTGTGATATATGTAACACCTATCATAATTATTATCTTTGACAAATTTTCGATTATTCATTTTAACTTATTTGGTCTATTATAGACCATATGCATCAATTTTTGTTGATTTATTTGTCTCTTATAAAAATGATCGAAAAAAGTAATTCAATAGAAAAATAAAACCATCCATTTTTATTGAATCTCATGTTTTTCTTTGTTCCACGGTTAGTTGTTCGTTCCACTAGGAAACAATATTTTTTTGGATCAGGTAACTTACTCACTAGAATTCAACTTTTGAAGATGAATAAGTAGGGTGTCTAGGGTTCGAACCTCAACCCCTGCATATAATAATGCATTGTCTCTGTCAAATGAACTATGTTCACAAAAATCACTAGGAAACAACTTAATTATTCACATCACATTTAGAAAAAATCTGATGTTGAAAGTATACGATATAATTTATTCGAAAGTTTATTTTCAAACAGCATAAAAATTGTGTTTTATCCGAGTGCATTTGAAGTGATTTAGGGTGTGAGAAAAATTCTTCCCTATCACTATCACCTCTTGGGATAGCCGTGGCCTGAATTTCCGCTAACCAATAACTCATCTTACAATAGTCCAAGAAGAAATACCTTAGAAGGTGCACTAATTAACATCTAAGGTCTTCATTGACCGACTCTAGGGATCCCGCCAAATACTTTATTAAGGATGATCATGACTTGTTTCTCAAGTCTTCGTGGCCATTGACTCCTGGTTCATGAAAAGAGAAGAGGAAGTGAAATGGTATAGATGAATTGAGTGATGAAAAAGAAGAAAGAAAAATAAAAAGAAGAGATTGGTAATTATTTGAATTCCAATGTAAGTACGTGGTTACTTCTATATAAATAACTATTGGACTAAATAAAAAATATATACGGGAGTTGATTCTTATACTCAATACCTTAAATTTTTGGTGAAGATGTTATATCTTTTGGTAAAATTATATAATGAGTTTACTCAGTATACTTCTTGATATACGTTTGAAAACTCATTAAACTATTGGGGTAAACTCATTATATATGTATATATCTTAAAATTTAGAAGATAGTTGGTGTTCACATCACATATTATATTATCGGGATGTCCATGCTTTACCAAGTTGGAAAAATTCAACTCAAGTCAACAAAACACTCTTTAATATACTTTTTTATAATACTCTCTCCTGCTCATTGAAATTCAACTCAAGTTATAAAAATGTTTCAAAAGTTTGTAGCTAACATAATTCTAAAGAATAATACTAGCAAGACACTATTTAACACAAACTTTCTAACATATCCCTTTTATTGGTCAATATTTACATAATCCACCAAAATTTGGAGGCCTGCTTACATAATTTGATGAGTCTCACGTAAATTTTAATCAATAAAAAAATGTATTAAAAATATAAATTGGAGAATGTGATGTTAGCATTTCTTAATTCCAAAACACACATATAATTCAAAGGAAGTCACTAGCATGGGGTCTATAGGTTTTCTCCTTGGTCCATTAAACACACGGAATGATAGTGTCCACAATAATTTTGATTTAGGCACGATACTTCGATGATTCCTTAATTATGTATGTGGGGGAATTCACTTTGTTTCCATTTTGTAAAAAATAAATAAAAAATATGTGCCAAGTCAAAACACATCTAGTCCATATAGATTGGTCATAGGTGATATGCATAACAAACTTATCCAATGGATTAATGCATTTTTTCTTCTTCATTTTTGAGTACTTAAATAAAAAATAATTAAAAACATATATTCTTAAATGATTCAAGTTTTTTGTTGATACAAAGAGAAGGAAGGGGCTGGGGTATGGAAGACCCGAGATCGAACCTGAAAATCCACATAAAATTTCTTCACAACCAAGTACTAAGTATTAACCACGAGGGTAATCTAGTTTTCATGAAATATCCACCATTATTGTTTAGTACTAACTCATGTATGAAAATCCGTTAGACACACAAATTGGATCCTCTACTCTTGAAGTAGTTTCCTCTATGCATAATAATTATTATCAAACATCAGACTATTTAATTAAGGAGCATAAATTTCTTACCACTCCAATGAAAAATATGTTTGGTCGAGTATAATTTATGTTGATTTGACCCAAACTATATTAAAAAGTGATTAATACTGATTCACTCACATAAAAAATGGTGTAAAATTAGAATATAAAAATTTATAAATAATATTTGATTTGATATTATTAAATAGGAATTCTCCAAGAAACTGTCACACTTAACATTAAGTACGTTATATATATACATGCAATATTAGTTCTTCCTTTGCTCATCTACCCTTTTCTAATAAACAAGTTCGGAATAGTCATGAATTCTCTTCTTTCAAAGTTTTTCTTAGTTTTCACTTTCTTCTCCTTCAACCTTTTATTCTCATTAGCCTCAAAATCATCTTACAAAGAACATTGTGCTTCCATCATCCCAGAAACAACTCCAACAACAAAGAAATTCAACTCTTTCCCTTTAAGTGATCACAACACAGGTTACTACATAGGAGGTGATAGTATCATCAACATTGATGCTTCTTGGAACAGATTCTCCTTATACTTTCCACCAAGAAACACATATGCAACTTCACATCCTCACCTTTTCAAAATTGAAGGCACTATATCCTTTAGAACCATCTATGATGCTTCATATTATAATAATCATCGTCGTCGTCATCATATAGGTTCCTTAACCTTCAAGCTTGATGGTTTTTGGTCTCAATCTTCAGGGAATGTTTGCATGGTTGGAAAAAGCAAAGGTGTTTCGAAAAAAGGTGATTCTCTTAATCTTGATGTTGTTTTTAAGCTTAACAATGTCTTCAATTCAATCAATATAACTAGTTTGGTTAGTGGAAGCTTAGAGAGTTTGAGTTCTGAAAAGGGTCATGATGATCATTACTTTGAACCAATTTCTTTAATGATGTTTCCAAAAGCAAATTATAGTTATAGTTTGGATTCTAAAGAAGTTGAAAACGAGTTCTCTTTTGGTAGTGATGATGATGAGGAGGGTTTATCATTAAACTCTGATTCATTGAGGTTTTGTGAATATCCTCTCTCAAGTGCTATTAGTAGACTCCAACTAGAGTACACTCATGAGTGCAATTCTTCAAAAAATTGCACTCCAATAATTAGTGGAAGTTCCAATCAACTGCCATCACATATGTCTTTGAAAGGCATCGAATGTTCTTCAAAAAAGAAGAATAGGATTAGGGTTTTGGGGGAATTTTTGAATAGTTTTGATTACTATTGGTTTAGGAATAATAGCCAAACCTTCAATACCAAAACTATGTTGATAGGGGAAGGATGGTGGGATGAGAAGAAAAATATGTTGTGTGTAGTTCTTTGCCATTTCAACGGCAGCAAATCTACATCCTTGGATGGAACTCATGTTGGTGATTGCTCATTGAGATTAAGATTGAAATTCCCCTCAATTTGGTCAATCAAAAACAGTAGTAGCATAGTTGGCCAAATTTGGAGCAACAAGAGTGCTAATGATCAAAACTACTTCAAAACGATAACAGTTAGGAATGATGATGCGAATTATGGTGTGGGGGGTAAAGCCTTAAAGTATGAATACAGCCAACTTGATAGGGTTAATCAATCATGTCCACCACACAAAGTTATTGAGAGCAAAGGGAAAAGGTATCCAGATGCATATTCATATGACATGAAATTTGATATGTCGATTAGAGAGTCCAAAAAAAAAGTAGCTTGGGGCTCTTCGTCTCCCTTATTTGTTGATGATGAGTACGTATCTACATCTTCCGTTTCCTTCTCAAGAAGTGAATTTGATGCTGGAATCTTGAACAACGATATTGGTAGCTTGTTTAACATTAGCTACAAGATTAGCCTCTCAGTGATGTCTTCTTCGCCTTTTGACAAGAATTCCTTGTTTAACATGTCTGATTATTCGGTGAAGATTTCGGCAGAAGGAATTTATGATTCAAGAGATGGAACCTTGCGTATGATTGGTTGCCGTGACCTTGTGTCAAACAAGGGAACACCAACAGCAAATTCTTTGGACTGTGAGATTCTGATGAAATTTCAGTTCCCTTCTTTGGATATAAAAGATAGGAGCTACATTAAGGGAAGCATTGAAAGCACGCGCCCAAAATCCGATCCTCTTTACTTCAAACGTTTAGAGGTATCTGCGGTAGCGTATTACATTAACGAAGCGAGAAGAAATGTTTGGAGAATGGATATGGAAGTTATCATGGCTCTGATATCTACAACTCTAGCATGTGTTTTTGTTGGATTGCAACTCTACCATGTGAAGAGAAACCCTAATGTGCTCCCTTTCATCTCAATTTTCATGATGTCGATTCTCACGTTTGGTCACATGATACCACTTGTTCTCAATTTCGAAGCACTTCTTGCTAAAAATCCTAACAACACAACCTTCGTTTTAGGAAATGTTGAAAAATGGCTTGAAGTTAATGAAATAAGTGTGAGGCTAATCACCATGGTAGCTTTCTTCTTGCAATTCCGTCTCCTGTATCTAACTTGGTCGTCCAAAAAAACTAACGAAAGCAAGAACAATCTCTGGATTGCCGAGAGAAAAGCTTCTTATGTGACTTTCCCTTTGTATGCTGTCGGGTTATTGATTGCATTGCTGTTGAAGTTAAAGAAGGATAGAGATTCGGTTACCTCAATGTACCAAGTATACCGACAACATGATCCGTCATGGGAGAACATAAAATCTTATGGTGGTTTGGTATTGGATGGCTTTCTTGTGCCACAAGTCATTCTAAACTTGTTTTCAAATATGAATGAAAATGTTCTTTCATGCTCATTTTACTTTGGAACTACTTTTGTGAGACTCTTGCCACATGCTTACGATCTTTACAGGGCTCATAATTATGCTGACCAAGATAGTGACCTATACTTCTATGCTGATCCAAGCCAAGATTTTTACTCAACTTCTTGGGATATTTGCATTCCTTTGGTAGGTATTGTATTTGCTATCATTATCTACTTGCAGCAACGTTTTGGTGCTCAATGTGTTCTGCCTCATAGATTCAAAGGATCAAAGGGATATGCAAAGGTGCCTGAATCAGAAGGAGAAGTAGAAACAACCAACATGTAAAAAAGCCCTTTTCTTTGGTCAAGTGCTAAAGGTCTAATCATGGTGAATCCAAAGTGGCCATTTTCTTAATTAGTTCTGTTTATGTATTTTAGTTATAAAGTTTTGTTGTAGCAATACTGTCTTTATAGTGTAAAATTGTTAAGTGTAAAAGACTAGTTCATAGCCTTGTTGCCTGCTAAATTTGAATCTAATACAGGTACAGTTTGAGTACTTTCAGTGCATTATATTTTTGTATTAGAGAATCTTAATTTGCATCCTAATAACAGGTTTTTCAATAATATATCAAATTGTTAAAATTTTCCTAATTGGACTTCATTATTTCATAATTAATTCATGCATAACCTGTTTGTTATATACATAATAAGATTAGAAAAAGTAAGGATAATCTGTTTTTTTTTGTTTTGTTTTGTTACATATTTGAAAAATGTAAAGAAAAATTGAGAAAGTAAAACAAACTAACATATATACGTGAGCAATAGTTATAAAATATACGGACATATTAACAAAACAACTATTCAAATATCTGTAAGTACAACTCATATGGTAAAATGTTGCTACGATCTTGTATGTGTGATGAAAAAAACACATGTAATTTTAAAAACTTTTGGGAGGAAGTTTTTGGCGCCGTTGCCGAGGACTGTTGAATTATTTCAACGAGGCAATTTTGTTATTATTTAGGATTTTTGTCATTTATATTTTTGTATATATATATATAGAAAAAAAAATGATTTATGTTCTTCGTTTTCTTCTCATTGTACTGTGCTACTAAAAAGTTTATCCAAGTTTTGCAGCTATGATAGACAGGTTAGCAGACAAGTTACGCCTCTATGACACTGAAGAGATTGTTACGTTGCAGTATGAAAAATATATGCTCTCTTTGAAGATAAAATATTTGGACAGTAAAATCTCGCTATTAAATGAGAGTTGTGGTCGTTATGAGGCAAATCAACCAGATAGTAAATGTGAAGGGAAGAAAGAGGTGATCAACATCGATTACAATACTCAACTTCAAAATATTTTAGATGATTTCTTGATGTCAAATCAAGTTTCATTTGAGAAGTATGATGTTCA
>Ga0315913_1002914_pt1 | contig 20329 bp, 8 predicted proteins | sample MpolsnodulesMG_FD_207736 | JGI IMG/M metagenome (GOLD analysis project Ga0315913, IMG submission 207736) | Medicago polymorpha root nodule microbial communities from Los Angeles, California, United States - small nodules | ecosystem: Host-associated > Plants > Roots > Nodule | place: USA... | reverse complement strand
CAGAAAATCCTGCCTATCAAACTTGGCGACGACAGGATCGCCTCATCTATGGCGCCCTCCTCACCACCCTCTCAAATGAGGTCGCCTCCCTGGTTTCCCAAACAAAGACCTCACACGGTCTTTGGACCCTCCTCAAGAACACCTATGCCAAGGCTTCTCGCAGCCATCTCAAGCAACTAAAGGAGCGCCTCCGGACAGCACCAAAAGGTACTCAATCCATCACCACCTATATGCACTTCCTGAAGCAAACAGGCGATCTCCTTGCCTCGCTTGGATCACTTGTATCCATTGAAGACATGGCTGATTACAGCCTACGCAGCCTCGACGACGGCTATCGCTTTGTCATTGACGGAGTGAATGCAAGGGATAACCCAATTACCTTTGACGACCTTCTTGAGAAGCTTCTCATCCAGGAACTCTCAATCGCCACTGTTCAGCAACAAACTCCTGCACCACTCACTGCCTTGAATGCTCAGGTGAGACCAACTACAACAACAAACCGCGCCCTGCCCAGTTCCCTGCACAATCAAATCAACGCCCTTGAAATCGCAAACCCTTCCTTGACAAATGTCAGTGGTGTAATGTCAGAGGACATGTTCTATCCCAGTGCCGCACCTTCAGACAGCAACATTGTGGTATCCCTCCACCTTCTCGTGACTCGCCTCAGGTCAACACTGCAACTGCTGGTCCCCCGCAAATTGATTTTTTGGTTGATAGTGGAGCAACACATCACATAACAAATGACCTTGCAAATATGGCAATCCATCATCCCTACACAGGTCCTGACTTGCTGTTCATGGGCAACGGTTCAGGTTTAAACATCTCTCACTCTGGAACACTTTTAATTAATGATTTATCCTTGTCTAATGTTTTGTGCGTTCCCTTTATGAAATAAAAAATTATTTCTGTATCCCAACTTACCAAACTAACTAACTCTGCTGTTCTTTGTCTGCCACATTCCTTTTATGTGAAGGACTTACAGACTGGCCAAACAACTTATAAAGGCTCATGTATCGATGGACTTTATCAATGGCCTTCCCCCACACCAGTTGTTCACACCGTTCGCAAGGACTCAGCCACATCATGGCACCATAAGCTTGGGCACCCATCATCCTCTATTTTCAAATTTACTTCCTAGCATTTTTCTTTAGGCACAAATCAATTCCAGCAATCTGATTGTAATTCATGCCAAATTAGTAAAAGTCACAAACTTCCTTTCCATGAATCTACTCTTATATCGTATTATCCATTAGAAATAATTTTTTCAGATGTATGGCTAAGCATTACTTCTACTATTCAAAATTTGTAATTATCAATTACATTATACAATTTCTTTCTTTCTATATTTCTATATACATCTCCATGTAATCATTACTAGTTTTGTTTTGTTTTATTTACAATATCATCCAATTTCACTATGCCTTGAACCTTGCAACTCTAAATCATGACTTCTAGAGTTTATCATACAAATTAGATTAATTTTTCGATTTGTTTTTATTTATGATGATAATCTGTTTTTCTTATACTTGGTATCTGAGAATTGAATTGTTTCACTATATATTTGTTTCTATCTATTGAACTTTGTTAGGTCTTTAATCTCTTGAAATTTTTTGTTCCTGCCTTTAAGTATTGAAATGTACATATTCTAGTCCTTTAAGTATAAAGGTACATATTGAAAACTATTATATTATTACAAAACAAAAAAGCATCAAGGAGTGATGTTTCCTTGGTTTGCCCTAATTACAAGCTCTTCAGTTGTAGCACCAATTATTTCATTTGCTCTTTTCAATCCAACACATTGATATCGTCCTATTGGATCCTGAATTCCAACAACAAAAACTTCAATTCACTAACAAAAATCAAAATCTTCAAAACTATATACTAGATATCTTAGACTATAGTAATTGAATTTAATGCAATATTATTATGTGGCTGAAAAAATAATATTTATAATGAACACTTCATTAAAAGGGAGTATCACTCACCTTGGTGACAATTCCTAACTTCTCAAGTTTGTGAACAGCATCATCAACATCAAAGTTGCATGTCTCATTGAATTCTTCTCTGATTAGTTCCTCACACCCTTGATCCAGTTCCTTAATTCACATATATAGCTTATATTATATATAAATAGCACTACTCACACAACTAATATAAATTGTTTCTACAAATTAGAATTGAATAAATAAAATGCTAGGAAGAAAGAAATATATACTATACCTGTCTTGTAGCTTTTCCCTGTTCCATTAAAATAAAGAATGAAATCATTACTTCTTTCACCTGCACATTAAGAATTTTAGTTTGGCATTGTTGTCTACATGTTTGGTTTGTGCGCGAAAGTTGTTTTTCCAACAATCTAATCACGAATTACTTATCAATCGTACAAGTTATAAAGAAACTTTGCAGGACCGACACTTTTGATTAAAGGCGTGTCTGGCGTCCAACCTGATTGACACGACACTAACCTATGTTTTTACATTCAATAAATGTATTTTCTCAAATTATCATTGGTGTTCGACGTATCAATATCGTGTCCGATGTTCGTGTTTGTTTCAGTGTTTCATATTAAAGAACATTACTAGCTAGTAATAATAGAACAAATGATATGAAGCTAGCTAGCACTTACTTCTTGTTGAATGACATCATCACATAAATGAAGAAGGGTACCCTTTCCACTGTCTAGTTGTTTGTCATACATTGACTGTGTTATCATATTTTGATATGCTGCCAAGTTTTGTTGGAACCTATAGTAAGTTCAATAAGGCAATGATTACTAGTTGTTTTGTTAGTTAAATTAATTCAACAAAACATATAGTATGTGGCAATTAATAATGCAAACAATATGGAAGTTACTTGGGTTTATCGGGCATCCAAGTCCCACATCGAGTAGTATGAGATGCTCAATAGACTATTTATGTGGCAATTAATTGTTATTAAAGCTGGTTGTCGGTGGCTCGAAAGGACTACTTACGAAGGGACTGATAAAGGCCGATTAACGCATTGCAGAGTGCAATCGTCAAGATGTCATTCTCAGATACGAATGCTATGATAGGGAGTTGGGTATTGTAGGGTGTTCAAATTCTGCATTGAGTATTATGGAATGCTCGATGAAGTATTTATATCGCTTGGTAATCTATGCATTAACGCTGTAGGCACATTGGTGGTCGTTGGATCAAAATCAGACAACGCAGATTTCTTTTTATTTTGACTAGAAATACCAAGTTTGGAATCCGAACTGTCTGATATCGATCAAACAGACTCCGACATATCAACTACATGAGTGCGGGGAATTGTCGATCTGCAGACGATCCGAATTCTCAAGTGCTTAATATTTATCTAAGGACTAGATTTTCATCATGATTATTAAATGAAATTCTCAACTGAAATGAAACGATTAATTAACATGCTTACGTGAAATATGTTTTAACACAATAACCAACTACTGTTGAAAGAACAGCACCAATAACCCTCAAATCAGTTGTAGCTGCTTGAAGGGAACTAAAAACAGCTACCTATTAAGAAAAAGTTAAACATGTTTAATGAATGAATTAGTTAGTTAAAGATAACTCGTTTAGTATCTGAGAAAGATGACTAACCAATCCAACAATAGCGGATCCGAGAAACTTCACCCAATCCATTGGAGTCAATCCAGGACTTTTCTTTTCTGGCTGTCAAGTAACAATATATATCATCACTTGTTGTCAGTCATTAGGTTAAAACTATAATTCATAGTTCTAAATTGCAGTTGCGGTCGCAGTATCAAAGTTTGCAGCGTAATTGCGATTGTGTCGGCAACCACAATTTAGAACCATATTATAATTAGGTAATAAACAGTAACACAACACCAGCATTAGAATACTTTTAAATGCTTTATAATTGAGATACTCACAAGAACTATTTCCATATCAGCCATCGGGATGTTTCTGAAATGCTTCACAAAAATTCCTCTTTCTGGTTTTGAATCGGAACTGGCTCGCCTAAACAAACAATAATGTCCAACTAATAATTTAGCATAATATACCAGCTTAACCTTGTAAAGATAAATTAATCAAGTTTCTTATTCACACATTAATTGGTATGGTATGCTCAATGGGATGATGATTGGAAAAACAAGGATTTCAGCTTCGAAACATTAAATTAAGTTAACTACAAATGGATTTTCAGAACAATTTTAGTAGTAAATTCCATAAATGATATACCTGTAAACAACAATTATCCTATCAAATGTCGGTTCTTGGATTAACGTCTTACTTAGCAAATTACCAGAACTGAAAATTGCACCAAATAATCTCATTAGTGACAAGTGAAGAATCAATTCAAGATGAACTAAAGCAACTACAAAAACCATATAGATAGAAATAACAATACCTTAATGGCATATTTTCAAGACGTATCCGTTCATATACATCATCTTGATAAGTTTCCGACTTATTTTCATCATCCTTCTTTGGATCTAATTTCTTACCATGTCTCTTTGATCTTTTGGAAATCAGTTTCTCCAACCTGCAAGCACCATATGCTTTGGAGTTATACATATATTTTATATTGCTAGAATGATATGTAGTTTCTTAATTATATTACCTGAGTGTTCTTAATAGATATGACCAAAAACGTGCAATGAGCATGTCCAATTTCTCCATTATAAAGTAATCCTTCGTTTGATCAATTCCAATGCCACGCCGAAAGATTATATACTAAAATAATAAAATGAATTTTACTAGTAGTCAGAAAACATGGTACAAAGGAGAAGAGAGAAAGTTTAATGCTCTCAGTGTATAGTTTTTCTTCACTTTTCCTCATTCATTCAATAGAATTGAAGAGTTACAGAACTATATGCTCTTTTCTCACATTATTTGAGTTTCTACTTTGATATCAAGGATCAAAATGCATGTTTACATGTTTTTGAGCTTTGACCTATTGCATTATACTTCTCTAGAATACTGCTTGTAGTCTTTTGTTTTGTCTTAATCATCTCGTTCTCACGAAAAATGGATTCTAGTAATTTAAAGTTTGGTCAAACGATAAGTAAAGTCGAAGAAAACAATTTTAAGTTAGAAATCGAACTCAGGTACTTCCAACCGATTTGATTGTTCTCATCTTTATAAAAGTAACAATAATTTTATTTTGGTTATAAAAAATAAAAACTAAGTTCCTAAAACAAAGAACAATTGATCAACACTAACACCAAAAAATCTTTAGTATTCCTAATATTAGATTTAAAGTATTACCTTGTCATAGAAATCTGGAAGATTATTAAACGGATGTGCTTCAAAATATTTTTTCAAAAGCACATTATCAACCTACATTAAACAAAAACAAGCAGATTAATCAAGCATCAAATAACCTTATGATTGAATTACAAAACAAAACATTAAAAACAAAATTGCAAACCTTAGATTCATTAACAGTAATGGGAAGATTTAGAAGATACTGTCCAGAAAGTGCAACATTAATTTCATCATCAGTTGCAATCTTGAAGTTGCTCTTTTTCATTACCTGAGTAAAGAATCAAATAATCTGAACTTTTCAAATATATATGCAGTGATCTAACTTGCTTTATGGACCTTTAAAGACGACCTATTCAAGACAACCTGAGTTCAATTTCTGAGTAGAACAATTTTTAGTCAGACTTTGCTTACCTCTTGGCCAAACTCCAGATTACCAGGACCCTTTTTCCCTTAGAATTGGAGGGTCAACACACAAAAAAATCGCACATGATATAATTTGTGATTTTTTACATGATATAAGTTGTGATGTAAATAATTTTTAAAATGATTATGCATATACCAATTAAACCCATTACATAAAGTATAGAAGTCCCTAAAATACCTCAAAAAGGTAAGTCAAGAAATTTTGTTCAAGTACATCAATTTCTTTAGAAGTTAATCCTTGTTGTTCCAACTTATGTGCCCCAGATACAGGATCAAAAAGTGCATACAGTTGCTGTAGATACAAAAACACATCAAGTAATTAATTCCTAACATATATATATATATATATATATATATATATATATATATACACACACACACATATATATGAAAATGGTAAAGAAAATAATGATACATACCATCATATCTTCAAATTGTAAAAGGTACCAAGCTCGAATTGTATACTCTATTCTTTTGCAAAGCTTCAAAAATTCTGCTCGATCAGAACTATGTTCTGAAAATATATGATTTTGTTACACTTTTTACATGATAATTTAATGTTGCTAATTCTACTTGTTTCTGGTTTATATATTATATATTGGGAAATTTTGATAAAATATAATTAATGTTTTTGTCATAATTTTTCTTTTCCAAACAAAATTAACTGTATTTGTTATTTCTTGTACAATGTATTATATTAACATATACTTTTAGACGTATTGAGTAAAATCCTCTCTTACACCGACACCTCTTATTGAAGGTATTCATCATGTATCAGACACAAACACAACACCGAAATATGTCAATTTTCTTAAATCATTACTTATATCGACGTATCATGGTTTTCGTACAGGTGTCGGTGTTTCATAGCTAAAATCTAATGTCTAAGATAGAGGAAAAAAGAAGGATAGAGAGACATACTAATAAGATTAGCCAATGCCATGAAGAGCTTAGGTTTCAAAATTGGAATGACAGATTCACGTTCTATTCGAATCACTTCTTTCTTCTTATCTTCTTCCAAACTTTTATTGAAGGATTCTTCCAAACTTGAATGTGCCATTTTTCTTTCAGCTTTGTTCCAAAAATTGAAATATAAATTAATGGGTGCTTAAGGTATAGAATTATATGTAAATGTAGTAAAGGATCTATGAAACTTGAATGAAATAAAGTGGTTATTCACAAGTCACAAGAAAGAAACAAACAAACACATCATGGAATGGAATTAGATTCTTGCTTTGTGGTGGAAATTGTACAAAGATGCCTCAGTGTAATGTAAGTTGTAACACCACATACATTTCACATTAAAATAAAAATAAAAATAAAAATTGTGCATGTGTAACTGTTTAAACTACCACTAGCGTATTGGTCGGTCACAACATACAAAATAAAATATGGTTTGATTTATTCAAATTTTTTTTTATATTCTTAAAATAGTTTTTTTTTTTGAGGGAGTTCTGAAAATAGTTTCATTCACGCTTGATGGTGTACTTGTTGTGACTTAAAAAAAAATTACGTTTTATATTCTTAATAGCAAAATACATACAAAATTAGCAAAATGTCAATTTTGCTCACGTTTTACTCCTCCCCCTATTGTAAGTCATTTTACAAAAATAAAAATATATATTTCATTTTATATCCTATTTTACAATGTCAATAAAGCATTCATTATTGTACTCATTACAATCTTAATCGTTATTAATGACTTCTATTTTAATTCTTGTAATTAAAATGAGATGGTTAAGGGGTCACCGTGAGCATAACTTAGTTGGCAGAGACATGCATCATTATATGCAGGGGCCGCGATTCGAACCCCGGACACCCCACTTATTCACCTTGAAAAAAATGAATTCTAGCCACTAGACTACTTGACAAAAAAAAAAGATGGTTAGGGGTAGTTTTATAAAATACATATATGATTTTTTTTTTAATTAAATTTGCAATACTATCTAAATTACATTTTTTGTTAAAGGGAAATGCTAACAAGTGTCGTAGAGACATAGAGACACTTGTTAAGAAGATTAAACTAGAAACTTTATCTTAGAAATTGAGCATTTAACACATGGAACAAAAAGTAACCTTCTCTACCCAAATCTCATCAATCATTTCTAATTTTGAATCCTTAACAAGTGCCCTAAGGTTAGCATCACCTTATGATAAAATATACAATTTGTTATGAAATTTATAATATTAATTGCGTTTGAAATCCTTAATTGACTTAGAATATAGGACAGGGCAACAATTAAAATTCCAGTATTTCACTTCTAGTAGATAGTATGATTGACTGAATTAATTCAATTTATATTGGTTGGCTCAATGTAAAGGAAACTTGATATAACATACCATTCATCAATTTTGTTGCTACCAAAAACACATCAACCTTTGCTCATCAAAATTGTCACAAGTACTAAAACTTTATTTTGTTGCTACCATCAAAATCCTACCCAAAGACAAAATTCAGCATAATAAAGATAACTCAAAATAGAGGCACCAGCCTCCAGAATTTCTTATCGTCCAAAATTATTAAAAAGAATGTCTATCCAGAAACAAGGAAAAATAAATAAAATTTAAGAAAAAAAATATGCAACTTGACTAACAACATGAAATTCTTGAAGCTTATCTTAACCCCTTCCCTTGGCTTCTTTCCTTCCCATCTAATATCTAGATGATATGTACATGATGGAGTTGGTATAGATATGTACACAAACCTTCTCATCTAAGGGTATGTATACCCAGCTTCTAAGGATCTTGCTTAACTAACAAAATGCTACCACATGGGGTAGAACGTTCATTACCGGTTCCATGGCCTTAAATACGGCCTTCCCATAGGATCAGGTAATGCAGGAGGATTTGGATGTTGCAAATTCATCCATGACATGTCATCAGGCACCAGTGCACTAGGTGCCACCGTCTCACGTCCGGGGAAGAAATCTGATGGATGTGAAGCCTGTGGTAAAGCAGCAGGATTAACCCTGGAAGTGCCTGCATCTATTCCGTAAGTTCTCGGTGCAAGAAACTGGTCAGTGTTTCTGACTGCATCATAAGAATTACCGGGCCGTAATTGGTTACACTGTGATAGAATACTAAATAAGTTCTGATCAGTGTTCACGCCGGTGCCAACATTTTGACTTGAAAGACTGCTACCATTGGTTCCGTTCCAGACACCGCGAATTTGATGGTCAGCTGTGGGCCAATGATGACCAATAAAATTTCCCGCGTTCAAGTGAGATTGGGGTGGCGCCAAGTGAGATTGGGATGGCGCTGCCATGCAAGCGGTATTAGCAGCCCAATCAGTTACGTTTACAGAAGCCAATGAATCTTGCCTTGGGATGAATGGGTCTTGCCTGGGGATTAAGTACCTTCCAACTGCATTGGAATGAATATTTTCTGACATACTTTGTGGCATGTAAACCTCAGTAGCTCTCCTCTGCCCTGGATCCAATGTCAGCGGCATTTGTAAGGGCTGTGTGAAATGACCAGAACATTGGCCATCCCCCGTCATAACATTGTTTGAAGTCTGGAAATCCAATGGGGCTCCTTTTTGTTCATGTGGATATGGTAACAGCCCCTCGCCATTGAAGAGAGAATGAATTAAGGCACTTCGATCTTGGGTTTCGTAAGAACTAAAGGAGGTCCCATTGTCCAAATGCCCATGCAACAACTCCTTACCCGTCTCTTCTTGACACAAATCATCAGCTTCAAGATCAATCACATTGATTCTTTGATCTTCATTGACTTGAGAGTTAGCCTGTAATAACCCACTAGCTGGGTGTTTGCGAGTCACGGCCGAGTCATAGTATGAATGTGGCATTTCAACTGATTGCCAGACAGCACTTCCAGAACTAAAAGGCACTCCTTCATCAGTAGAAACATCCTGAGTGCTCATATTCCTTGGATACTCATCTTTATTCAGTGAGGTATCATCCGGTTTTGATAAAACAATGTTCTTTTCGGAATCCATACTCACTTGATTGAAATCATCGTCACAGCTAGAGAAAGATTTATGTGAGGACCGAATCTCTGGAGCCCTAACAACAGAATCCTTGTAATCTTTCAAGTTAGACTCTTCATTTAGACCTCCTCCCTCCTCCACCACATTCCGAAGCTCATCCCCTGAACTCATGTTATCCGCATCTTGATCTTGAAGTCTGCTCCCTGAGCTCACATCTTCAATCTGATCCTCAATTGGGGTTATATTATCCTTTTCTTGATCCTGAAGTTCGCTCCCTGAGCTCACATCTTCATTCTGATCCTCTACTGGGATTATATTATCCTCATCTTGATCATGAAGTTCGCTCCCAGAGCTCACATCTTCGTACTGATCCTCTGCTGGGATTATATTATCTTCATTCTGATCCCTAGATTCTCCCCCCAAGCTCATGGCCTCGTCCTGATCCTGAAGCTCCCTTCCCAAGCTCACATTATCCTCTTCCTGAAGCACAGATATAATTTGAGATATTTTAACAGAATTATTATGAGAAAATGTCTATTATTATGCGACCAAGGCAAGGATCTTCTAGGAATTCGAGAAACGGATACAGAGCATGCAATTCAATCCTAAAAAATTACCATCAGAAAGAAACACTACCACAAACCTCGGAGATTGGAGTTGATTTGTCGTTCATCTCTTCCACCAAAGCATTCCTGATTGCATCTCTTTGTATCTGTCTCTGCATCCGGTTTGCATATGCCACAGGGAGGTCTTTCATCACCAATTGCAACCTACAAAAATAAAATATATTCTAATGAGCAATAATGCTGAGTTTAAGAACGTAAAGTCTTCAATGATATCAATTTAGCATAATAAGATGGCGCTGAAAATCTTACTAACCAATGCTCATGCAACTTCTTTTCTTCTTCTTCGACAAATACTTTGTATGGCTGCACATGAATATTATTGAGGTCGCCCAAAACACGGTTAAGAGACTTAGATTGGATGCTTTTACCAGATTGCTTCATACTCTTAACAAGTTCATGCTGCTGCCTACTAATCTGATATGCATAAAGGAAACAATTAGCAAATGCCCTAGCAAAATATTGAAGTACACATAAAATATTAAGAATTTTGTGTGGATTCCTCATCTTGAAAGAAAAAGAATCGTTGAAAACACCCTAGTTATGTGGTTACATGAAATCCATATAAATATACTAGGATGAACTGGTGAAAAGACTATTGTTTTATCAAAATCTGACGATATTTCAGTGAATAAATACTCAAGATGTTTTAGTAAAGCATGCATCGTAAAAATGAAACATTTAGCTCAGTTTCCTCATCTTGGAGCAGTCTTTATGAGCCTTAGGGGCAGATCCGCAACCAACAAACATAATGCAGAGATGAGGCTGAGAATACAAGACTGAGAGACGAAACAAACATAACCCAGAGATGGGGCAGAGAACACAAGACTGAGAGACGAAACAAACATAACACGGAGATGAGCCAAAGAACAAGAGACTGAGACAAGAGAACAGAGGATGGCGCATTGCCACCACAAGTTGCACGATTTTAGCCACTAAATCAAAGCACTCTGTGAACGCACCACCTATAGCGGTCAGGGGTCGCGCTCTGATGGTGCTACAGTGCACTATTAACAACACAGGCTAGAAGGAAAATGAACTTCTGAAAACACTCAGTTGTGCTGTTATGTAATAAATCCATATATGTAGGGGTTTCATTTCAGAGCTGACCCTCCAACATGCCAGCTAAAGTCTAACTTAATATCTATATATTTAAATATCAATTTCCAATTATTGAGAATTGACTATTATCCCTCTATAATTACTACCACTAATGGGATATCTATTACAGCTACTATACTGTTTCTCCCAGTCAATTCAGTATTGCTCAGAAACAAGGGGGAATGTCTGACCTTGATACATGACATGTATTTTTCGCCCTCAATAAAATGAATGTTACGCTTGAGTACTTTGTCTCCTTGCTTGGGTTTTTTTTCTCCCTTAATGTGCATGCCATCTGAAGTAAGCATCAAATTTCCAGATTTACCTTTCATAGTGCCTTTATCAAACACCCTGCCAAAAGTTATTTCAACAGTAATATTAAACATTAAAAACGGTAAATGCTTATTGTACATGAGAAATAGAGTTTAAAATATACAGCGAGAAATATAAATTCAGGCAATATTATGTTATGCCAGCCATGTAAACCAAGTTATCACAACAAAAATTATTAACTGACAACAGCGGCCAGTTTCAAGATCTTCAAAAGCACCATAACCCAAGAAACAAATATTTGAGCAACGTTGACAACACCTACCAACATAAGAAAGTCTAGATACATAGTACGATATGGATACAATATGACACCGATATGGGGGCACAAGAAATTTTAAAAAATCCAGTTACAACACAGTCAAGATTCATTAACAAAAACTTATTCATATTTATAAACACCATACATGCACAATGTTCTATGAGACATTCACAATACTAATTGATTCTACAGTATGAATGTATCAACAAAAAAACATGCAATTTTGTGTCTCATTGTTGAGGAGTATTGAAGATGTATCTAAGAAAGAGGTTTCATTCTCAAGAATTAAAAAAAAAAATTAAAAAAAAAACTATTGAATACTTTCTTGGGAACATAACAGGAAGCATCAGGAAAAAGACACAAGATCGTAAATCATGTGATTGTAACACATGTGTAAATTTATCCCTGCAAAATTCATTATTTAAGCAAAAACTCTACTAATCCTATTAAGCAATCTTGACACATGTATAGATATTTTGAATTTCTATATCACGACTTTACCAGAAAGATTTTTACCACTGCTTGAGATATGACAAATGGAAGTATTGAGAAACCAAAAACAACTACAATGACAAAACCATGTAAAATTCATCAGGTTCATTGTTTAACTCTCAACAATATAGCTAACTAAGAGAACCTAAGTAAATAATCTGGCAGGTTACAAATTCACTACTTACTTTCTCGGAAGTTTATCATCTCTTCTCAATGAAGAAATTAGGTAGTCACTACTTCCTGCTTTCTCATCGGTATCCCAGGAGCATGACTCAGATGTCACTGTGACATTCCCATCATGATCGTAAACTCTAGATTCATTCACATTTGAGGGCATTCTTTTCTGAACATGCTTTGGTCTGCAAAATCCAAACAACATATGACATTGATGACTAATAACACTAAAATTCAAATTAAAAATTTGCAGAAACTAATTCAACTTCAATAAACACTTATTCAAGTAAGTTCGCACATTGCTATAACATAAGTTCTTATACACCAGCAATAAATACATATTATCATTTTTAAAACTGAAACCGTTTTAATATCAAAATTGAAAGAAAGTAAATACTCAGGCTTAAACAATTATAGAAGCTTCTATCAGTAGAAATATATAAACACGCTTTATCAGACTCATTATCTACTTAGAAGACAATAGTCAAGCAAAAAACATAATAGAAAAGTCCCGTTTGATCAGATACATCAGAGAAAAAATTTCCAGGGTTTCACCATCTCTGATTTGAAGCAATATGAAATACCAAAATATCCACAAAATTAATCATGGTGTCTAAGATATATTCAAATTGTGTTCTCCCTAGCTTTCACAACAGTTAGCTTTCATTTATATTGCAGAACTGCAAGTGCAAATAGTGGAAGAATAAAGTAAAGGCATCATTTTAATGAAAAGAATTATGCAATATCCATGTCCTAAATTTTTTATGTGTTGTGCACTGTATGCAGATTGCAAGTGTTCCAGGTAACAACCTCCACATCTTCTGCAAAATTTCATTTTCTGGATCTCTGCAGTTTTGCCACCTCTCCTTCAACTTGGATAGAAATCCTATCATACTGCAAAATAAAACAATGACAACAGTAAGTACAATAGAAAAAAATATACAAGTTGAGAGTGTAAATGTTAGGATACTAGTTTTAACACCCGTGCAACACACAGGTTGCAATTATCATAGAAATTACACAAATATAAAATTTTATACCTAATACTTTATACATATCATAATATACATATAGTTTGTTATACCTAATATACAATATAACTAAAATTAAATAACATATAAATATTTGACTAGGTAAAGTAGTTATGAGCTGTTAGAGATGTTAGTTTGTTATTTGGGTTATAGTCATGAGTTGTTCGAGAAGGGGAAACCCTTGAGGAGAGATTTTCTCCTATTCTATTCAATTTCTTAATAAAATTGTTATTTCTTTGGAATCCAATTCCTGGGTTCCTAAGAGTAAAGTGCTTACTCATTGTGATAATTATGCAACTGTCGGTAGTATGCTCTCTTCTGAGACTTCAGATGCTGTTCCTGGCCAACAACTATATCTGGATGAAGATCACCAGAACAAACTGAAGCACCCCTGCAAACATATAAATACATTTCTGATTCTGAGAGAAAATATTTTTACAAATAATCAGCAAACATGCAAATTATATCACATTCTTAATAATGCTTTGCTGACAACAAAGGCCAAAAAAATAAATAAAACAAAATATTGCTGAGACTGAGATATTATATAGCCATAACAAACAGTATTGATAGGTAATCATAAACCAGAGGAGCGTATACACATAAGCCATAATTTGCAAGCATAGAAACTAAGAAAATGAACAAATGGGATTTCAACCAAACTAGGCCCCTTCAAGTTATAAAATCGAGAATTTTTTTTATGAAAAACAAGGACTAGATAACTGGTCAATATGCTGTAAGATATGATTAAACCTAAATTGAATTTCAAACTTTACCAACAAAATTGGTGGATGATCGATAAATGCAATTAGTACGCTGGTCAACTCAACCCAAAAGCTAATCATAAGTTAATTCAACACAAGATCAAATCAATAACTACATATCAGTAATTTAAAATAAGAAATAATCACATCACATGTAGCATGTAGTAAGCACAAAATGTCAATGAAGAGAAAAATAAACGAATGATGTCTTACCAATTCAAAACGGGACTTCCAAAGTCAAAGTCGGTCCCAGCTAGCAAATCTTCCACAGCTTGATGTGGCTCTATGCCTCTAGGTAGAAAATTCATAAGATGGTTTCTCTCGTTTTCTGAAAGATGCGTCTTCCAAACCTGCCAATTTCCAAAAGTTTTTTAATAGATGATTTTAGGCACAAATCCTGGTGAGTTAAAAAATTGAGCTTGCAAACAACAGACGCTGACCACTATTTTATCTACCTCATATGAAAGCACTTCACTCAAATTATCCAAGTCAAATATTTCTTCAGGCACTGTAACCACATCTGCCAAGACTTTATGATCACTAGAAACATGATTGACAAACGGTTTCATTTGTCTCCAACTGATACCAATTTGTTCACGTTTGGCAACAACTCTTTTCTGGTTGTTATCCCATTCAACAGAGATGTGAGCTCTCATGTCATTTTGGACTAGACCCAGATTCTTTCTTTTGGTCTTGTGTTGCTCCTTAGAACCATAACCGACAATGCTTGCCCCATTTACACGTTTCCTCCTCTGATCAGCAGCCATTGACACGACGGAATAATGTTTCAACAAAACATTATATGAATATGAATATGAATAAAAGCAATATCTTACACACTTCTAACGAACACCTTTCATCCATATACAACCTGCCAAGCACCGAAGGAACACAATGTCAATGATACACTAACTTTTCAAGTCTAAGTTCCAATGACCAGATAAATTGAATATTATTTTCACTACGCAAAATGCATCTTTATATTTTAACAAATAAAACAGCTTCACTAAAGGTTCAATCAAGTTGATCGCTATTGGGTAAAACCCAAGTCCCACATAGGATAAAGATAAGGCCTGAAATGAGTGTACATGGCACCAATATAATAACCTAATAACCGCAGAGCATACATCAGACAATGGTAAACGACAACAACCCGATAAATATAACTTTCAGTCGGTAAATCTAAGTGGTGACAAAAACAAGCATTTTCGGAATAAACAATGCATGCACAACATTTGTGATTGTATCCAAACAAAGGTAACCAAATCCAGTTATCAGTTACTTTAAACATCCCATAAGTATGAAAGATAAAAAACCAAGATAGATAACATAAAAATAAACAATTTTATCATACAAGCATAAACATCCTGTACGTACAGGTCAAATGGTAAAAAGCTGCAGGGACATTTGATAAGCTCGGATGCAGGTTCAAACCCACAATTGGCCACTTCTAAACACCAAGTGTATGTCAGTTCGCCGCTAGGCTTTTTGAAACCCAATATCAAGCATAAACTAAAAACTATTCCTTTTATTTACATTTTTTAACACTATGTAGCACATACACTTCTGATCAAAGGCGTATCCGGTGTCCAACACCGACACTACACATGTAATTTCTACGAAGCAACGACACAAACACGACACTGATAGTAATTTACGAAAATGACATAATTGAATGTAATCATCCGTGTCAGTGTTGGATATGGACACGTGTCAGACACCGGACACACCTTCAATCATAAGTGTTCGTGCTATGGAGGTAATTACATCAAATTATGTCATTTTTTAAAATTTATTACCAGTGTCGATGCTTGTATCTGTTTCTGTGTCTGTGTCCGTGCTTGATAGGTATTAATTAACCAACTAAACTACAATTCATTGACAATTTCAACTCAAAAGTCAAATCAACACTATTCACACATTCAAATAATCATAATAAATAAAATAATTGTTCAATTATCACCATAAGCAAAACAATTAAAAAACAATTCAAATAAGAAAATTAAAATTAAAATAAAAATACCGATAATAAAAATATCAAAATAAATACAAAATCACAAACTAGACATTAATTTTTGCAAAATCGAATCAAAGTTACATCTTCTTGGGATTCGGACCGGCGAAACACAAAATTAAAAAATTTAATTAAAATTATTACCTGTAAATTTGTTAATTCTGCAACTTCCAAGTGAAAGAATTACCAGTAATTATGTTTAATCGGTACAATTAATTAATCAAAGCGAAATTAATTAAATTCAATTAATAATAAGAATAATAAAAATGATAATTAGGATTGAATTAGAGAAAAATTGGAAAATGAATGAATATGAATATACCTTGAAATGAAATGAAATGAAGATGATGATAACGTCGTAATGAGAGAGAGAGAAAGCGTTGCGTTGAGAGGAAGAAGACGAAGAGGAGAGAGAAAGTGAATGAATGAATCGAACGACTGTGGTTTACTCTACAAAACCGTTATTTTTTCATCAATATACTTCGGCTCGGCTTGGATGTGGCTCTAGCTTCCAACGTGTGGGTAAGTTTGAACTTATGATAACTCTTCTTTTACTACAATGTTTATTTGATTTTAGTTTGAAGATTAGTCTCATCTAGTGCATATCCAATCAACGATTTTAGCATCGTTAATGTTATTGATCTGTAAAATAAATATGAATATAGTCATGTTTGTAGACAAATGTATTTTTGTTGTTTTATGTTATTAACATTAATGCAGTGAGTTTGTTCGCAAATCCATCATTTCTATTTTTAACGTGGAGTTTGTTCGCAAATTCATCCTTTTTATTTTTAGTGACTTTGAATTTATATTATATCGATGTATTTTATAAATTTGAATGAACGGATTTTTCTTTTTAAGAAAAAAATAAATTTAATGAACGATTGTTTATCTTTTGGCAATTATTTTTTTTAATAAATTGAATCAATTTATTACATTAATAGATGACATGACAAGAATTATTAAGAATTTCTTTAAAAAAAAAAATTATTAAGAACTTATACACACAAATGGATAAATCATGGTTCAAACTCCGCTCATATCGTGCAGCTTAATAATGTTAGCATTTTTATCAATTTTATTTTCATGTGATTGGAGATTAAGTGTGTTAATATTTTTTTTTTTTGTGATGAGTGGGTAACATTAATTTTAAATTTTATTATTTGATATAATTATTTGTGTGGTGATGATGAATTGGACTGACGATGGATAGAGCAACACTATTGTACAATTAATTGAGTTATTATTGTTACCCCTATTATTTTTATGAGACTTTGACTTTTATAGTCAACGTGTTTGAATCTAGCAAGGATGTCGAAGTTATAGTAGTGGACTACTGCCCTAAAATGTTTAAATAATCTATAAAAAAGAAATTTTATCGTGAAAATACAAGACAAATACATATAAAAGTCATAACTACATAATTTACAATGTAAAAGTTATTATTTTTGAATGCTTAAACAATATCCTAAGGGTATTTGTTAGCATTTTCCACAAAAAAAATAAAAAATAGCAATGGTTGATAAAGTCGGTAACATTCTTTTTTTAAATATTTTTTCTAACACTTGCTCTCTTATTAGTTGAAATCAATATAGATGTCATTATTTCATGTGGATTTCAATTTTTAAAGTATAAGATTCACATTGAATTAACTCAGTAAGAAAGTAAGTGTCAAAAAGAGTGTTTCAGAGAAAGTGTTATTAGCATTATTGTTATCAACATTGTAGCTCCCAAATCATGTTATTCAGTCGCGCCCCTCTTTCACAAACTACTCTTCTTCTTGCGATGTTGATTTAGATTGAAAGATTGGTTTTGATACAATACGAATTGAATCAATTATTTAATGTCAACGTGGCAGATTCAAAGACGTGGATATTCCGAACACTTATAGTTGCACGAACCTTGTCTATTTATATATTTTGTTGTTTTATTACATTACAGATAACAATTATACTCCCTTCGATCCAATATATAAAAAAAAGTTTGGAAATATTTTGTCCCAAATATAAAAAAAAATCACATATTTTAATATGTGCTAATTTATTCATTTACATTTTTTTTGAGAGGAATTTCTTCATTTACATGTATACCCCTAATCTATATTTAATTGAAATGCATGGAGTGGATCTCGTTATTCCTAAGAACTTTTTTTTTTGAAAGATCCTAAGAACATTTATTGTAGGGTTATACTTTGAATAACATTATTGTATTTATTATATTAAATGACTTCACAGGTCTTTGTAATTTTTTGTTTTTTTAGGAAACGAAACTTATAACATTTCAATAATAAGAAATAGGGTCATACACATTGGTACATCAAAATATGTAATGGAGCTTGCTGAAACTGTGGCTACCCCTGCTAATGCATTAACGTCCTCATTTGTTTGTTTGTCTCCAACTAAATTCAACACGAAAGTTGTAAATTGAGAAGCAAAACTACATTTACAAGCTTATAAATGTACATTCAAAAATCACACGTGCAAGATCTTCATATGTGGAATCGCAACTAACATAATTAGCGGGGGAAAATGAACTCTTTGTCTTGCAAGCGTATTCTTGTCGAGAAGCAACCATGACACATGCGCCATACAAAAAAAAAATTATATTGGAAGGAACCTTCAACTGCCATATTTCGGACCACAACCATGGTCTTCTAAGATGGGATGTGTCCACAAGTTCTTCCGCACAAAGTCGGTAAGCACTCTTAAGTGAATAAAGACCATGTTTTTGCGCTTTCCAAATCAATTTGTCCTCACGTACATAATCAAGCAAAGGAGTCTTCAGAATTGTGGAAGCTATATATATGTCTGTACATAAAACTTTTTTTTTTGAACAAATCAAAATGAGATTGGAATTAACAAGGGTGACTTCCCCTACACAAGACGTGAAAGGGAAGGAAACACCAACCAATATTTACACTGTCAGAATGCTACCGCAGTAACATCGTAAGAATGACACACGAACTAAATTACATAAGAATGCCCATACAAGGAAGCAGATATTTCCACCAATCATGTAAACTGTAACTGAAAGAAACCTGCTTAGATTTTAACCATAAAAACGAATACAGCTTAACCTTTTCGATAAGCGAATAAGGGGTAGCAACCGTATGTTGGAAGACACGGTTGTTCCTCTCCTTCCAGATAATCCAAATGGCGGCACACCAGATAATTTTTAGATATGGGTACGAAGACCTTGGCATGCCCGCCATATTTGCAAACTGTTGAAAGTGATTTCGAGGGTTACCTGGAGAAAAATAATAAATACCAAGCCACAACCGCACATCCGTCCACAGCTTGCTAGAAAAATCACAGTCGAAGAATAGATGCACAACTGTTTCAGGCACGTGACATCCTGTTTCACATGTTGCTGCATTAGCCTGAATAACACCCCGTCGTAACAAGTTATCTCTAGTCGGAAGTCTGTTACGAAGGAGTCTCCACACTAGCAAAGAAACCTTTGTAGGAATATGCTTGAGCCACACATCATCCACACGATCCCTATCCAAAGTGATGTCGTACAATGTTAAATAACGGTAAGATTCCCGCACTGAATAGCCCCGTGATGGATCTAATAGCCATTTCCAAGCGTCCTGAGTGTTAACCTGCAAAACAGTGTTATGTAACAAAGCATAGCACTCCCTCAAACTCTCCTCCTCCCAAGCTAACAAACGGCGTCTCCACACCCACGCCAACCCCTCCTCCTCTCACCCTAACCTCGACATCTCCTCCACCGTCCTCTCCTTACTCTCCGCTAAATCAAACAATCTTGGGAACTTAAATCTTAAAGGAACATCCCCAATCCAATTGTCGTACCAAAATAGAGTATCCCTCCCGTCTCCTATCACCCTACGGACATTATCATCAAACCAGTGCCCAACCCCCACACCAACCCCCTCTCGCACCCTGCTAAGCGTCCTCCACCATAGAGAACTGTGG
>Ga0315913_1002913_pt1 | contig 20335 bp, 11 predicted proteins | sample MpolsnodulesMG_FD_207736 | JGI IMG/M metagenome (GOLD analysis project Ga0315913, IMG submission 207736) | Medicago polymorpha root nodule microbial communities from Los Angeles, California, United States - small nodules | ecosystem: Host-associated > Plants > Roots > Nodule | place: USA... | reverse complement strand
TATTTATAATATTTAATATTTATAGTTTGTTTTGTTTTCAATTTTTTTGTTTGTTTGTATTTTGATGTTTTTTGTTTCCAACTGATCTTTGAAGGATACTTGTTAATATTTTAGGTTTATCTTGATTTAGTCATTAAAATAAAAATAGATTCAAATATCCATGTGATATATCTATAGTGAAAGTGAAAAGTAAATTATAAAATAAGGTTGTTCACTTACATTTAATTATATCTTACTATTATGTTACTTTATAACATCAACTTTTTTTTTTGGGATTAAAAGAGGGCTGACAATAATTTATCTTGCTTTTCATGGATGATTTGGTATAAAACTGTATTATATTACTTATACCCGCATCTGAGCGGCAAAACAATGAATCTTGGCTGACTTCTGATGACACATGATTTAGCAAATACTTTTTTTCAATCAGTTTCTTGCTGAATTTGAGGTTCATGTTTTGTTTGTCCTATTCAACCTGTGCTTGAAAATATTTCTTCTTAGCAACTATATCAGTAACTGTTTTCTTTTCATGAAGTCGATGAGTTTCTGCATTAGTCCAAAAAAAGTTTACAACTTAATGATTTTTCTTGAAGATTCTTAGAAAAGTTATACAATAAGGTTATTGTGTGCAAAGATAGAAAGTTATGGATGGCCATACCCAAATATTAACGTGAACCAAAAGGGGTAGTGTGGAGTTGCGACCCTTTGAGGACGCATTTTATGAGGTCGTCATCCATAAAGTCCTGCCACATATATCCACTCTTGTACTTCCAATTGTTCAATAACTTGTAAAGAAAATGAGGTGGAGAGAATGGACCAGCAGGAAACTCTTTTCAATTCACCAAACCACCTCTTAACATCTTTCCAAGAAAGAAAAATGCAGTGTTATTTTAGTTGTGACAACATGGTTCCAAATTGCAGTCGTTGTCTTGGATATTATGGAAAAATGCAGGCAAATGAGGCTGCAATTGCTGTTGTGATGTTGCAAAGACCTCTAAAACTTTTATATTGCAGTCGAAATCGGGTTTGCAAATCAAAATTTAGAACTATGTGTGACAGATAATAATCATGATGTATCTTGTTTACAGTGCTTGTTTTTGTGAAGAAGTCTGTTTTAGGTGGTGATGTGTTTTGATGGGTTTATCTTTAGGGGTGTTTTTAGGTGCTTATGGTGTACCGTCTATATGCGGCACCTTTTGTATCTTGTTTCGTTCATACCTTACGTCTTGTGGGGATGGCGTTTAATAATATTTGTCGATTCAAAAAAAAATCATGATGTATTTATGAATGCCATTATGAGTTGCAAAAATAAATAAAAACTAGAAGTACTAAATATGGAACATAAATGAGTTTCACCTCAGAGATAAACATCGTTTTGAGTATGAAGAACACTAATGAGACGAGGATATTCTGCAGAACCACCCATTTTGCTAAACAAGCGGTTTATGATTTATGTGAAGCCTTCTAACTTCACACTTTGCTACCATGCTTGTTTTTCTTGTTTTGTTGTTGTCTTCAGGGCCGTATCTGAGGCAGGGCGAAGAGGGCGGCCGCCCTAGGTCCCAGAAAATAAATACAAAATTTGGGCCCCAAATTTTTTTTTTAGGGGTCTGTTAGGCCTAAAAAAAATTGCTTAGTTTTTCGTATCAAGTATGATGTTTATATATATTTATTAGTTAGTATCTAAATTGTAGGTTCGCCCTTAGGCCACCAAAATCTCAGAAACAGCACTGATCGTCTGGATTAAACATCAACACAAACTCAACAAAGGCACTAAACAAAACAATGACTCTTCTTTCTCCCTCAAAAAAAAAAAAAAACAATGACTCTTCTTTTGAAACACAACAATTAAACTTATACAACCCCTATTGTTATGCTATCCACCATGACTCAATTATATATAACAATACTTAAAACATTTATGAAACTAACATGGAAAAACCAACGAGAAATCTTTGTCTCTCTGTCGGTATCCTGCAAAAAGATCTGTTACCAAAACATTATAAACTTTTATGACAATATTCATATCTGGTTTGTGCTACCACTTGAGGGCAAAACAGCCTTTGTACAGAGGGGGTTTAATTTAGTATTAGAACATGAATTCTAGAAGCCACCACTTGAAAGCTAAATGATCGTCATATCCCGACAAAGAAACTAAATCACGAGCCATTGATGTGCTACAATCTTGGAGTATTGGTTTAACTGCAGCCATGTCAGCTCAGTCATTAATGCAGTACACAACAGTTGCTGCATCAGACTCCTCAATGACCTTGTTTAAATTCACTTCTTTTGCCACGGTAAGACTACTTCTCAAACTGAATGCTTGAGCAATCACGGGGCATAATTCTGCATCATTTCTCTTACAAGTTGCTTAATTGACAGCTCCCAGATGCATTGTGTAATATAGATGCATCATTTTCCTCGTCGCTAAATAAGGTATGACTTGATATGTGTCTAAGAGACGAAGAAGGTAATTTCATGCTTGCAAAAACTGCTTGGTTCTCATCGCTTTGTGCCGTCGATGAAGGTGAAGCGATGTGTTTGTATACGATACTTGAATGGGTGGCAAACATTCAAGTGGCAAACCTTCAGTTCGATAATGTTGATTTTGTTTTAGATTCTAAGAAGGTTGTCGATTATTTTAGGACATGTATAGATGATAGCATTGAGTTTGATTGTATAATGTATGCCTCTAAACATATGTTCCAAGATAGTCTTCAAAACTCTCTTATCGAGTTTAGTCGGGGGCAAACTAATGGGATCGCTCATGAATTAGCAAAGGTAACCCTATGTCATGCAAGCTCCAACATTTACATTGATGCACCGTCATGTATTAGAACCGTTATTTACATTGATGCACTGTCATGTATTAGAACCGTTATTGATAATGAAATAAATTGAGTATCTTCCTTAAAAAAATTGATGAATTATTGTAATTATATGAAAATTACTTCAGATAGCATAATTATGTCACTGCTCTTTCTTGACAAAAAAATATATCACTGCTCGTTCTTCTTTTTCATGATAAAGACTTCACAAAGCATTTTATCAAAGTCACACCGATAAAATAGAGGTTATAGTATCGTTCTCACAAAGAAAAAGAAGACAAGTAAAAGGAACAACTTTCTTACCCAAAACGCAAAGCAAATGAAAAGAAGAAATACTCAGCTATATATTATTTTGTTTTTTTGTAAAATGACATATGATCAATAAATAATAAAAGAATGAACGAACGTCTCTTTGCACTTTGACTCTTTGTACAGCAACCAGATTTGATTGTCAATCTTGTATATAGAGTCAATTTAATTTAGAGAGGTAACTAGTATTGATACTTGCTTTAAAAATAAGGATCGTGATAACAAGTATTCTTGATACATTAGTTAAGAAAGCTAAAAGTAATAGTTTTACATTATAAATAACGGTTTTAAAAATTTTATAAAGTTGAATTCGTCATTTTTCAATACATTATTTTTATATTTGCTTCCTTGACAAATATCTCAAAGCACTCTTTAGCATTTTTTTTTTTTATAAATAGTAAGAAAGCTAAATCTTGAACCTACAATATTCATATGTGGGATCAAGACCGAAGTTATCGAATGGTCGATTTTTTGCTTTAGTTTTATAATTCTTAGACTAAGATTGCTTCACTTACTCTAGTAGAAAATGTAAAGTCACTTTAAATATTGTAATAATCTTTACCATGTATGGTTTCTAAAATATTGTCCACACTAGTAAAACTATAATCCTTTCTTTCTAAAGCACTTACATTTCTCTCTTTAAACTATCTAATTACTTCATGATACAAAAATAGTTTGTTTGTAGGTGCTAAAGAGTCACATATCGTACAAAAAGATGTTTGAACATATGTTTATAAATGTGGACGATCATCACCTCACAAATCGATTTTATGGAGTTGTGTTGACCCAACCACAATTTTGACGAGTAGGAGAAGCAATTTTCGATTAAAGCATGGTAATATGGTAATAATAATGAAAAGAAAATCATGAAAACAAAGTATACCCTCTCTGGGCACTGAAGTAGCGAATAAAAAAGCACTATGATGGATAATTGGTTATGTCTTTATCGTACATGACTAGATGAGGGAAAAGCTATCTCTTTGGATATTTGACTCCTTCATTGTTCAATCTAAAAGTAGAGTTTGACAAAAAAAACTCAACGTACTAGAGACAACTTGATGTGAAGGACAATTTTTGCATGTTGAATAAGTCAGTCACAAATTGTTGATTCAATTCAAACTAAACACGAGATAAGTGAAGTCAACCACCGACTTTCTTTCTTTTTTTTTTAAAAAAAAATAGTCTTCCATTCTAAACAACATTATGGTACTTCCTCGGTTTCTTTTTTATATATAGAACATTGTAACAAAAATTACGGATATTGAAGTAATAAATACGTCTTAAAAATGTATGATTATTATTAAATTATTTTTTGTTATACTATATATTTTTTATGTATTAACTTTTCATATTTGTCTTTTGTCAAAAAAATAAAACTTTTCATATTTGCTTCCTCGAAAAAAAGAAACTTTTCATATTTGTAGTATTAATAAGAGATATGTTTGAAAAACAAGTAATATATTTATCTATTATTCAAAAAAAAAAGTAATATATTTATCTAAAAATTTGTAAAGACTCACATATTTAGAGACAATTTTTTTAAATGGTTTTATAATAAGGACCGAGAAAATAGTTTTTGCATTGGTATATCTATTTAAGGAATAACATCTCCTCCAATGAGATATATTCTAGACACTCAAGTCTACAATTGAAATTGATTTAATTCTTTTTTTTAACTTATTTATTGTTTACAACTAAATAATCTTCAATCAAATGTTAAACTAAAGAGTGAATTGACCGTGACTTGGACCATTCCTCATCTACATTATACATACTTCATCAGGTTTCATATACAAGCATTGAGTTTTTCTTCAAGTTCATTTGAATAATTGATGTATTTGATTTATATTATAAATTAAATACATTAATATTCAACAAATATGAAAAAAAGAATACTTTGCGTATATATGAGACCAGTGAGCATCTTACAATACATAAAAATTTCAAGTGTCAAAAGAGCATTAGCAAAGCAAAATCTTACTGTAATTTACACCAACAAACTAATTTATTTCACATATGACCAACATTCAAGAATAATAAAAGATCCATGGTCTTTAATTGCACTCATCTTTCAACAAAAGCGGTAGTGTGTTTGCTTATATCACCTGTGCGTGGTTTCTGAAATTATCAATCAGACCATATGTTGACATGTTTACATATATCGTGACACAGACACGAGTCGAAATGGAAAAATGTTATATGACGTTGAACATTATAGTAAGTGCATCCCTAAGCCATAAGGACGCAAGGAGTATGATCAAGGGTTTTATCAAGGTGAGTTATAATAAGACACTCCTCTAGTCTATATTTTTTAACTGAATATAAAATACAAATGAGTCGTTGAATTATAATTTACGAGTAACAATACCCTCTCCTTCTCTAGTTGGCCTTACTTTTTTCAAGACATAAACTTCGATTTCTCTCTAAACTCTATTCTTCTTCATCAATCAAAGATTGATGATTTTGAGTCATTTTTTTTATCATGAACGCTCACTTTCACCGATTTTCTCCTATTTTATCTAAATAATTGCCTTCCACTTATATTTGATTTTTTTTATTAATTTCGTCGTCTGGAGTGTGGCATGATTTGATTTTCATGTTTTGTTGCATGTTTGTTCTGTTCAAATGTCATATCGATTTCGACCGATTACATATTTAACTAATGATGACTTAAGCATCAACGTTGCAAACTCAACCACCTTAAGCTTGTCATTTTTGTGGACATTATGTTATTTTAAGTTGTTAACTTGGATGATATAAATTTGTTTTCAAATTCATACTTTTCAATTTAGCAACGAGGAACTGGTGTTGTTTTTCAATGTAATTTACATGTTTGAATGAATGAGACCTTATTCTTCAGTTAAAACAAAAATTTGAGTTTACTTAAACTATGTCAAAGTGAACAAAATTCAACTTCAAACAAATAGCTAAGAAAAATGTAGACACTTGAATAAATCGAAGACCAAATTCACTGATTTAAAAATAGAGCGATACAATATTTGAATAAAACAAAATAGTGATGCACAAATGTATTTTATTTTAAGTCAAATGAGTTTCAATACTTAATTTATAGTATTACGTATGTTTAAAAAACTGTAAGGAAAGAATAAAACTAATTTATTTTTAATAATAAAAGATCCATGGTCCTGAATTGTACTCATCTTTTGGGAAAAACGGTTGTGTGTTTGCTCATATCAAGCATATGTGGTCTTTGAAATGACTAATCAGACCATATGTTGATAAGTCATTTGTATGGATGACCATACTATGAATTTGGTGATAGCCACATGCCCCTAGTTTACTAAAATTACGGTTATCGACAAAATAAATCACTCTCAACATTTTAACAAGCACATTGAGTACAAACTCTAAGCAAAATAAAAATAAAGACGAAACACAATCAAGAAGCATAACACTAAATCATCAACACACCAACAAAAACATTATATCTCAAACCGAGTAGTGATAGAGTGACCAAAAATCAAAATGCCATGATGACTTATGAGAGGGGCATTTGGAGGTCAATTTTGCAAATGAAGTCGCAGTCATAAGGCCAAGATTGATTGGCGGTGGATGAGATAGAGAACGATCAACCGAAGAGACACTTGCAACATAAGGGCGTCCCTCGTCATTGTTGGTAATGTGAGAGATCTACATATATCGTGACGCATACACCAGAGAATAGAGATTGAAATGGAAAAATGTTATACGACTTAAACATTATAGTGAGTGCAACCCTAAGCCATGAGGATGCAAGGAGCATGACGAAGGGTTTCCAAGTTGAGTTATAACTTTTGATCTATAGTTTTTAACTTATTATGATAACATAGAAATGAGTCGTTAAATTATAATTTACAGGTAACAATACCCTCTCCTTTTCTAGTTGGCCTTAGTTTTTTCATGACATAAACTTCAATTCTCTCTAAATTCTCCTTTTCATCGTCAATCAAAGATCAATGATTTTGAGTCTTTTTTTTTTTTTTTATCATGAATCACTCACTTTCACCATTTTTCTCTTATTTTATCTAAATAAGTGTTATTCATATAGATTTTTTTTATTTCATCGTCTGAGTGCGGCATGATTTGATTTTCATGTTTTGTTGCATCTTTGTTCTGTTCAAATGACATATCGATTTCGACTAATTATATATTTAACTAATGATGATTTAAGCATCAACGTTGCAAATTCGACCACCTTAAATTTGTCACTTTTGTACGCATTATGTTATTTTAAGTTGTTAACTTGGATGATATAAATTTGTTTTTAAATTCATCCTTTTCAATTTAGCAACGCGGAACTTGTGTTGTTTTCAATGTAATTTACATATTTGAATGAATGAGTACCTTATTCTTCGGTTAAAACAAAAATTTGAATTTACTTAAATTATGTTAAAGTGAACAAAGCCAAAAATTCAACTTCAAACGCATGGCTATGAAAAATGTAGACACTTAAAAAAAATCGAAGACCAAATTCACTAATTTAAAAATAGAGAGATACAATATTTGAATAAAACAAAATAGTGATGTACAAATGTATTTATTATTTAAGTCAAATGAGTTTCAATGCTTAATTTATAGCATTACGTATGTTTAAAAAACTGTAAGGAAGGAATAAATAATTTGTCTCGTTCTGGTGATGGTTGAACAAATTAGATTAAGATTGGCAGGTACTTGACCAAATAGTAGTTTTGATAAATTTTAGAATCTTCCGTTTGCAACTTGTTCCCATTTTTTAAAGTAAAAATGACTGGGTGCCACTCAAGGTCAAGGAGAATAAAATTTGGTACGGACTTGATCAAATCCTACATTCTTTTATTTTTTTATTTTTAAAATTGTGGAAGGAAGAGTTTTTTATTGATTAAAATAACATTAATAGTCATTTATAACTTCATCCAAGAAATTTTGAACTTTTTTAAGTCTTCAAGAATGAACCTAAGGATATGTTTAGATGAAGAGCATTGGAAGAGTTTTGAAGGGTTTAATATTTTGATATTAGATTAACACAAATAGGAAAAGACACTGAATGAATGAGTTTGTTAGTTTACACAGTGAAAACGGGTAAAAAATACTCCATTGTTTCGCTTTCATCACTGAAGAAAAATGAATTTAGCAGCATAAGGAAAGAGAATATTTCATCTTCATCTCCCACGACCACAATACCTCCAAAAAGCAAAGAACGACCATTCAGATAGATACATCCAAATTATGAACCATAAATTCACGATGAGAACACAATCAACAGATACGACACATGGATTCTCCCAATTTTGTTGTTGTTAGGTAGCTAAAAATTCATCTTTTAAAGGTGAATAGACGAGGTGTTTGATGTTCGAACCCCGACACCTATATATTATAGTGTATGAACTATATCAATTGAATTAAGTTCACATTTATGTGACAATATTTTCTCATTATTTGTTCCTAATAAATGATAAATATATTATTTTTGTTTTTAATATTTTAAGATATTAAATGCATATACCTTTTCACTTATATTTTTTTAACTTAATAGTAGAAAAATACGGTATGAAGGTATTAAAATCTTCTTTTTGACATCGATATTAAATTTTTAAGATACTACTAACATTACTTTTTTTTAAGGACTACTAACATCACTTGGTTGCCAAAGGTTAATTAATCTGGTCAATTCCCTAAAGATGTTGATTAATTAAATAAATCAAAATTTAATAAAATTATGGTAAGAATTATTGTCAGTTATACGGTTACAATACCAAATGAATAGTGTTTAGAACACACATAAATATATCTGTCTCAAAAATATTAAATCATTTTTTCATCTTTTATACCAAAAAAAAAAATCATTTTTTCATCAATTTATTTAGGGGTATTAAAAAAATATCTTCGTGTATGTCCAACCACCTTTCTTTGATCTTATGACTATAGAAATCATTGATACATCAAGATTTGATCAAAATTTAGCACATTCTAATATTTATACCAGTTTCTTTGTTGAAGGAATGTTAGCCGGTATAATAGTCGTTTTAATCCTTAAATGTATTAAAGAATAGTCATAATAGTTCCTCAATTTATTAAAATTTTAAAACAATCTCTAATTGTGCACTTCGTTATTTAAAATAGTCTTTTACATTAAAATGATTTGTTAATAATGTCATATCAATCTTTATAAGTGTTTTTTACTGTTATATTAGTCCTTATATGAAAATAGTTAATATTAACATTGAGAGGTTATTTTGACATCAAAGAGTATTTTGACTAACAAAATACAAAATTAATGACTATTTTGCAATTTTGATATATTAAGTGATTATTATAACAACTCCTTGCATATTCAGAGACTAAAATGACTATTACCTCAACGTTATCATCTTTTATAGTTAAATTGTACGTATGGTTTTCAATTGTTTACCAAACGTGACAAGACTTGAGAGGATACCTAATAAATACAATTTAAAACTTTCATCCAATAGTTTATCATACTCACCTCCACTCTAAATAAGGCATATGAATTACTACCACGTTTAATTAGTGGACACTAGGTAGGAATTTTTTTTACTCAAATCGAATGTAAATGCAATTGAATTGCAGAACACGTGATCCCAAACATTAGTATCACTAACGCTCAATGAATGACACTTGATTACACTCAAACTTCCCAAATTGTTTTAGTGGACACTAACGTTCAATGAATGACACTTAGTTAGTACAATTAGTAGGATTACTATAAATTAGTCTAATCAAACACAAAACGAAACCTATGTGATATAATAAGACTTAAATGGTTGTTTTTTCCATGTAAGAGAGAATATATCGAAAAAGAGAAATGCTAGCGACATACCTTTTAACACACACTTTTCAACACATTCTCTTTGATTGGTTAAAATTCACATGGGACCCACAAAAAGTATATAGGACCCACATGATTTGGTGAGACCCATGTGAATTTTAACCAATCAAAAGAAGTGTGTTGAAAAGTGTATGTTAGAAGGTGCGTTGCTAGCATTCCTTATTGAAAAAAGTATACTAAATTTTTGTGCACTGGTTAAGGAGTCAAATATAGTAGTGTCTTGCATTAAAAGTTGTGCGGTCATTGCATCAAAAGCTTAAAAAGTGTTCTTTTTGATTTAAAATTTTCATTTTTATTAACATGATTTTCTTAAAAAGGTACTCCCTCCGGTCCTATTTATAAGAAAAATTTGACTTTTTAGATTCATTGAGTAGTTGATCTATCTTGTCTAGAATATAGACCATATACATCATTTATGCAATGCATCAAAAAAGTCAAATATTTTTTATAAATAAGACCGGAGGAAGTATATTATCACTCGTAAATAAAAAACTCCAAAAAAATATATTGGTAAAAAAATGATTGAAAGGTTGTTAGTTTACACAATGAAAAACGGGTCGAAAATATTCCATTGATTCGCTTTCAACACCTAAAAAAATGAATTTATCAACTTAAGTAAGAGAAATATTTCATCTTCATCTCCCACTCTCACGACCACAATACCTCCAAAAGCAGCAGAGTAACCATTCAGAATGACACATCCAAATTAAGAACCACAAATTTAGGATGAGAACGCAATCAACAGATACGGCACATAATTAAGTGAAGTTATCAAAACTTGATTTGATAATGATTCACTGGATTGAAAATTGGGCTCAATGCAAAGAATAATCGCAAGATATTCTCCCGTTGTTTTTGTTGTTGTCTAATAGCTAAAAAAATCATCTTTTAAAGCTGAAAAAATGATGAGTCTCATGTTCGAACCTCGACCATACATATTATAATATATTGTTCATACCGATTGAATTAAGTTTCACGAATACAATATTCTCTCAATATTTATTCTTAATAAACGATACATATATCATTTTTATTTTTAATACTTTAAGATATTAGATGCATTTACCTTTTCACTTATTTTTTTTAATTAAATAGTAGAAAAATACAGTAGAAAGATATTAAATTTTTTAAGATACTACTGCCATGCCATTACATGGTTGCCAAATCTTAGTTAATCTGGTCAATTCCCTTAAGATGTTGATTAATTAAATAAATCAAAATTTATTAAAATTATGTTGAAAATTATTAAATCATTTTTATTCAATTTTTTTATTATTCAAAAAAATTTCTTCATGTGTATCCAACCACTATTCATTTGATCTTACAATCATAGAAAGTTATAAGTCTCATTTTCATATCAGCGATAACCAAACACAAATTTTTTGACACAATACAGAAACTAGGGGACAGTTTGGACATTTTAGACTTAAAGCAGAGGGCAATATTGTAAAAACATCACACCATATCTTCTTCCTCCTTCTCAGTTCTCTGCGTGCTCTCTATTTTTTATTTTTTTTTGGGGTACATCCTTTCTCTATTCTTCCACCATCCTTTGTTTCTTCAGCACCGCCGCCTCTCCCACTACCGCTGTCACTGCCACCGCACCCTCCGCCCTCATTAATGACAACCACTGTTGGAATATTTTAATATTTAATTATATTACAATGACATTATGTGGGTAAATATCTATATAATAATTATATTAGCTATTTATCAATTTGGAGCCTTAATTGATTAGTGATCAAATTAAGTAATAAGGCTTATTAGATTTCTATTTAGAATATTAATTAATTAATTAATGGATATGGACTCGATATGGGTGGATGTCCGGATGACCCATTAACGGTATAATGGGAAACCCTAATGGCCATCCAATATAAAAGAGGCTATGGTCCCCAATATACCGTACACGGCAATACTCTCTCTTCTCCCCATCTAAAGAGAACTTGAGGCATAAAGATACTGGTTGAGGAAGAACCAAATCAGCCGCAGCTAACCCTATTTTGTGTGTTTCAGATCATCACCTCCTCTCTCGGTTTATCGTTGTTGTTGTTGAGAGGGCTGCCATAAAAGCTTTATCCAGGTATTCCTAATACCTAATTCTTAATATCCTTGATAAATCAAACATGTCGTAGATCCAATCATAATCATGTTCAATGTTTTGTTTGCTTCCGCTATTGATTCGTAATTGTTGAACATGTTTTATGAAATCTGTTTTTATTAAGACCTAAATTTCCAACAACCACCGCACCCTCCGCCCTCATCAATGACCACCACCATCGTCTTTGTCTCTTTAATCTGTTCAGATCCGAAACTCACGGCGCCGCTCCTCTTATCTTTCGTCTGAGATCTGCTCAGATCACCATCATCGTCCTCATCAGTAATAAACGTCGTTGCGACCAACTCTCATCTTACGGTAATGGTTCGATGAGTGGTCGTCGGAGAAAGATTCATGGATGAGTTACCATTGTAGAGTAGAGTAATAGAGAAGGAGAAGAGGGAGAGGAGAGAAAATTGAAGAGAGAGTGAGTTGCAGAAGCAGAAAGAGGAAAATAGAAAGAGAATGAAAAGAAAAAAAAGGAAGAAAAAAAGAAGTGAAAAAGTGATAAATGTGTATAATCATACGGTATCAATTTTGTGTTTAAATATTCGTGTTCAGTTATCATTTTTCTTTTCCTATAACAGTGATCTTAACATTCTTCAAACTCTCAAAGTTTTAACTCATTTTAGTTTTTTTTACTATATCAAGATTACATCAGTATTTATACTAGTTTCTTTGTTAAAGGAATATTAGTGTATTTATAGTTAAATTGTACAGTTTTCAAGTATTTACCAAATATGATAAGACTTGAGAGGACACCTAATAAATATAATTTAAAACTTTCATCTAAAAATAAATTTGTCATACTCACTATAGCTGTCAAAGCGGGCGGTCCGGCCCATTTAGGCCCGGCTCTAACGGGCTTCGGGCTTTGTCGGGCCGGGCCAAAAAGCCCGGTTGAAAAACGGGCTTAAAATATGCTACCCGAGCCCGGCCCTATACGGGCCGCGGGCTAAACGGGCCGGCCCGTATTAAAAATTACATTTTTTTTTATAAAAAAAGTACTATAAAATACTCCTATAAATTTTTTTATAAATAATATTTTTAATATGTTTAAATAATGTCTAGCATCAAAAATAAATTTTAAACATTTTTGTACAAACTTTGTAAACTAAAACGGCGAGGAAAATAATTTTAAATAAATTAGATACGTTATGGTTATAGATATTTATATATTCGATCTTTAAAATTATAAATAACGAAACGAATAAATATAATTTTATATTACATTTATATTTGTGTTAATTCATTGAATTTTCACTTTTATTTTTTACTTTATAATCAACTAAGTAAAGAATATTTTGAAAAATATAAATAATTTATAGGATTTTTTTTTGTTATGCGGGCTACCCGCGGCCCGTTCGGGTTAGCCCTAACGGGTACCGGGCTTTTTAGGGCCGGGCTAAAAAGCCCTATTCAAATTCGGGCTCAATATTTAAGGCCCAAGCCCTATAATTAATCGGGTTAAACGGGCCGGCCCTTACGGCCTGGCCCGTTTTGACAGCTCTAAGGAGAACTGATCTACCTACCTGCTTGAGAAAGAGCCCAGTTGCTGTCTTGTTCAATATGCCAAGCAAAATATCCAAACAAACCATTTTGCTTAGCATATAATCAACCTTGGCAGACATACTCTGAGTGTCATCGTATCCATACCTGCCTATGAAGCAATAATTAGTAACATATGTGGAATTGTACATAACCTGCGCCCCAACATTTATTATATCTTTGTACTTCACTGCCCCAAGCCCCTGTGTAGCTTTATAAAAAATTACATGGTTATTAGGATCCGACAAACTCCACTTTGTGATACCTTCATCTACACTGAATTGGCCTGTTGGGTTTTTCAAAGGAGCGGGTGGTTATGTCTGAGTTTGATAACTATCTGAGACGAAAAGGTCATAAGTCATTACATTGACCCAATCCAAGTTGTTTGCAATATCCTGACCTGGGTAGTATTCCAAATGGAGGACGATTTATGTGGTACTACCTCGACGGTAGATGTTTATCACATCGAAAATTGAGTAGGGGTTTGTTTGTTACAAAAAAATAGATGGGGTGTGAATGATATTGTAACAAACCTCAAGGAGGTAAATGCAATTGTTCTTTGTTTCAAAACCAGTAAGTTGATTTGAGAGTCAAAATTTAATTATATGGTTCTTCATACTTGAACACCTCGTAGATAGTAGAGTATCCAATTGTTTTTTCATACATTTTTTTGTTTTGAGAAATTGTTCTTTCATACATTGTTATCATCAAAACCTTAGAGACATTGTTCTAAACCTTGGATCGTTGTTTGGGATTGGTTAGGTACTTTTGAACACCTCGCAGATAGTAGAGTATCCAATTGTTTTTTCATACTTTTTTTATTTATTTTGAGGAATTATTCTTTCATACATTGTTATCGTCAAAACCTTAGAGACATTGTTCTAAAATTTGGATCGTTGTTTATGATTGGTTTGGCCTTGTCATGGTAGTTCCAGACCGTATCTCGGAAGACATGACACAATTTAGTCTTTTGTGTGGTTTATCGAAATCCAAAACGTGTGCTTATTTTTTTGATCTGGTTTTCCTCTGTTTTGATTATTTAGAAAGAAAAAAACGATAGAATTTTCAAGAATAAAGATGATACTATTCACCACTTGTTTGACAAAATTAATGTGTATTCTTATGAGTGGCTAAAGATGAAACACATGCCCTCGTGAGCTTAGCTCCGTTGATAGGGACAATGCATAATATATGTCAGATCCGAGGTTCAAACCCGACCACCACAAAAAATAAGAAGATGAAACACGTCAACTTTACTTTTAGGTACCACATGTGGTGGATCAATCATCTATTATGCTTGTAATTATTTTTCCTTAGCCTTGGTTTTGGTATTTGTAACCATTTCATGATGTAATTTGACTCTTTTTTTCTTTACTTCTCTTTAACACTTCATGTGCACAAAGAAGTAAAGTGGTTGATAATATAATTCCATTTTAGAAAAAGATAAAATATAGAGAGTAATATTGCATCCTCTCTCTAAACAGCTTTCTCCACCCTCTCTCTAAAACCAGTAGCAATGCCCCAACCTCTCTTTTCTTCAAAGCAACATATCCAAACCTTCCTTTTCCTATGTAGATATCAGTTTTGGGTGGTGTGACGAGGATCTTCTCCTCCGCACCACCGTCACTTTAGTCGATTTTAGTTTGCTCTCATGTCGGTGGCTTCCGTTCATCCGTGTTTAACCCTCCGTCGTCATCGTTTCTTTGATTCGCCGACTTTACAAGGGACATGGTGGGTCATTCTAGGTTGTTTGATTCAAATCCGGTTTTGATCAGAAGGTTTTCGAGCGAATCTGACGCAAGTGGCAATGTTTGTTGTTTTTTCTCTTTCGTGTGGCTTTGCTCGTTGGTTGGTTTCATCTAGTTTTTGCTTGATTTGGAGCTTCTTAGGTATCTTTTAAAGCAGCTCAATGCTTTTTGGGATTTGGTGCGTTGGGTGTTTGTTGTCTGGAGATCTATCACCGAGGTTTTCGTTTGTTTTTTGTTCGTATTTGTTTCATATTTGTTGTTTGTTACGTGTTTGTTGTGTGTTTTATGAGGCTTTCTATCTGTACCTGTTACGTTTGGTTTTTGGGAAGTTATTTTTGTTGTTGTTGTTAGGCAGCTTGTGTTGTGCGATGCCTAGGTATTTGGCCTCAGGTGTTGTGTTGTTTCTTTCGGGTCTTGGGTCTTCTTATTGTTGGGATATTGAGGCATGGGTATGCATATGGTTCCTTGCTCGTATGTATACTCCGTACCTCGCTGGTGGTGTGGTTGCGTTTGGTGTTGGTCGTGTTGTGTCGTTAGTGTTGTGTTGGTGTTGTTCTTCTTTCGTGCAACTTGGAGGTAATTTTGGTGTGGTTCCTAATTGTTCTGTTTCATCTGTGTGATCTTGAGTCGCTAGATAATGCCCGAAAGGGTTTGGTGCTTAGACGCTCCATGTTGGCGGTAGTAGTCATTCGTGTACCTTCAGATTTTTTTTGGGTCCTTTTTGGGTCGTGTTTGGTGGGCTTTTGTCGCTTTTTGGATTGGTTGGTGTTTACTGTGGCGCTAGACGCCTTCTCCTTGTCATCGTCGAATGCCTGTTTACGATCTAGGTAGTGTTCCCGCTTCAGATCGGTGTCGCTGCCCGTGTTATGTTGTTGGGTTTCATCTTCCTTTTGGTCTGTATTTGGGTTACTGCCTGTTTCTTGGTGAGGTGGTTTGGAGACGTAGTTTTTGGGGGTCATGATGTGTGGTGGTGGTTGGTGGTAGTTGTTGGGGTAATTTCCTTTAGAAGCAACCTTTGTTACACGGGTCCATGTTCATCATCTCTAGCTCTTGTTTGTGCTTTTATGGGTGGTTTAGGTGTTTACGGAGTTTGGGGGTGCGTGTCACGCTGTGTTGAGTCTTGTCCTTTTGATTTGTTTGTTATTTAAACTCTGCACGCCATATCTTTCGTCTTACATATTGTGTGCTGGTTTTCGATGGGCCGATTCATTTGGCTTCGAGATCAGGAGTCGGGGTCTAGCTGCAATCTTTGTTTGACTTGATTTGGTTTTTCTCTAGTGTACCGGGGGCGAGGGGTGCCCTGCTAATTTGGTACTATAGTCTGGTGGGCTGATCAGAAGTCAGTTGTTTGACTTAAGTTGGTTTTTGGGATTTGTGTTGTGCTCTTTCGGTGGATCGGAGGTTGCGAGGTTTGTGATAGCTGCATGATCCTTCGGTTAGGTCCTCTTCGAAATGTGGCTCAGCTTGGGTGTTGGGGTCTAGGAGTTTTATTTTGAGGGTGTTCTTTGTGGGTGAGAAGTGACGATTGTTTTTTTTTTTTTTTTGAGTCTGTTTTAGGTAGTGATGTGTTTTTGTGGGTTTATCTCCAGGGGTGTTTTTAGGTTGTTATGGTGTACCGTCTATATGCGACACCATTTGTATCTTGTTTCGTCCATACCTTACATCTTACGGGGATGGCGTTTAATAATATTTGCTGATTCAAAAAAAAAATGTTCCATGTAATTATCTAATGCTAATCAAATTATTAAATTATGCTAGAAGTGTTGATGTGTCACCTCGTTAAGTGATAATGTTACTTGTCCACATTGATATCATGTCACATGGAGCATTTAGATAAAAACTCTTTTTTTAATCACAAATATCTTTTTTTTTTTTTCCCAAAACAAAGTTAATTATTATCATTAATCAACCAATATTCAACACAAGAAGGATAAGAATAAAAAATACAGTGACTAGCCCAAGAACATGACGCACTAGCTAAAGTATGAGCAACCATGTTCGCTTGTCTCCTAACAAACCTCACCTCGAAGTTAGAATGTAAAGATAACTGAAAAATAATACTAGAAACAATAGCATAGAATTCTGAATCACCGTGGCCCGGAGAAGATAGAGCTTGCACTAGAGTAGCTGAGTCAGACTCGAAGACAATCCGGTTCCATCTGTTCACATTAGCAAAGTGAATGGCATCAAGTAAGGCTACTGCCTCCCCCTCCAACACTGTCATATTTGCCCGCTGCCATTTTGTTTGAGCCAAAATAAATTTCCCATGGGAATCTCTAACACAACACGCAAAAGATGTAAGATGGTTACATTCATGGAACGTGACATCCACATTGCACTTCAACCACGTCTCGCGCAGTTTCTCCCAAATTGAGTTGTTACCTTGCACTCTATTTTGTCCATGTTGCACAACCGGTGGTAAGGCATGTTTATGAATCTCTTGCCATTGCTGTCATTCATCTAGAGATGTCCTCCCAATGCTTGTTGAAGTATGATGAGTGTCATTCCAAATGACATCATTACGTGCAGCCCAAATTTACCAAAGAAGTAAAGTCACCCGACCAGCAATGTGTTGACTTTCTGAACAACATATGTCAAAAATAAAATATGTCAAACTGCTCTCAAATCCAACTTGTCTTTGCAGCACAGTCGAATGTCCTGCCCAATACCAACTCTCACGCGCCACCGTACAACCCACAAAAACATGTCAATCATCCTCAACAACCGTATCACATCGGGGATATATCACCTCACTTTGTACATACCGTGATTGTAGTCGAAGACGCGTCAGAACACACCTCCCGCAAATCCTCCGTATGATGGTAAGTGATATTACCATCATCATCAAATAAAGAGACGTCGAAGGGAAAAGCATGAAGTTAGAGGGGATGGAAGGGGAAGCAATGGTTTGAATCTAATGGTAGTAGCCATTAATTTGTTTCTACACTTTTCAGCTGCCAGAAACGGTTAATACACTTTCATTGCTTCATCTATCTACGAATGTCTCACGCCTTATGTTATCTATCTACGAATGCCCCCGCTTCCGTTATTTTCTTTTTTGGGTAATATTTGTTTGGTGAATTTCATCCAGTTACGTCATTATCTTGTGTTGTTTTAAAAAAAAAATCATTATCTAGTGTAGTAGGTTCAACTAAATTTTTTTCTAATTCTAAAGATATTAAGGACTTCCGTAAAATAAAATTAAGACAAAATTATACGATTCATCTCTTAATTTAAATCTGGGTTAAATCAAGAAAAATGATAAAAGTGTTGCCTTAAATTAAGTTAAAAACAAGTTGTATAATTTTTACACCATCGGTGTTTATAAAACAATCTCAATTATTATAGGGTCGCATTTCATTAATTTTTTTAAAAAAAGAAAGACTAAAATTGTTCATAGAAATATTGAGTGACCAAAATCTCACGTAGCTTAAACTATAGAGACTTAAAATGTAATTAAGTCACCATAAAAAATTGGATATAGTGGAAGTGACTAGACTAGATTCCCACAACGTGTCGAAACAAAGTTCAAATATTGTCTCCAAAATATCTCGAGTAATATTACTCAAGTGGAGAGACTCTATGAGAAACCATACAGCCGTGTAATTAAGCCTAATAACTAGTCGGAGTGTAATTTTTTTTATAGAAAAATGTTACTTGATAATTAGTTTGAAAAAACAAATAAAAAAGATTTAAACATCTTTTTTATCCTTTAACTTAATTTTGAGGTTTAACTTTGCTTCATAACTTTTATTTTTTATTTAAATATTTAAATTGTCCTCTTAATTAAGCAAACTGATCCAATGTAATCCTTTCCGTCAAAATGACAATACAAATGTTAATTTGTATATGATGTGGTGGAAGAAACAAAAAGGTATATATAAATAGTATAAACCAGATGTATGTAAATGTAATTCTCCTTGTAAATGTTCTTTGATATCTATTTTGTAGTATTTGCACAATGTATATCATATTCTTTATAAGAATTGTTTAAATTTTGATTGATAATTTTTTAAGGATAATTGCATTGACTTCCCTTAAGGTTTGTTATAATATCATTCACACAAACAAACCCACTACTCAATTTTCATTGTGATAAACATATACCGTCTAGGTTAACATTATTTGTACTTTTCACAAAGAAATCTTCATTTTTGAAACATAGTGCTGATTCTTCCATTTTCTTTCTTCCAACCAATAAGTTCCCTTCCATTTCCATTTATTTCTTTCTCTTTTTTTTTATTTGTATTTCTAATTAATACATATTCAATCTAAAATTGATATTTTAATCCAAATTACTGACAGAAGGCATACTATGATGGCAAAACTATCAACACCTATATCAATGGCACTCAAGAGAAATGGAATCATTTGGTTCAAAATTACCGTCAACTCTTACTAGTTACGCGAACTAATAGTAAAAGACTCGTCTACGGAGTGACCAAGGAGAGTTGTTGAAAGGTTTAGTTTATGTCGTTTTAGAGGCTCAACAATTCAAAGAAATTAAAGGCACGTAGTAGAAACCTGTTCAAAGAATTCATAGGGAAGATGCAAGCAAAAGCTACAACACTTTCCTCAGAACTTCAAATGCAATTTGAAGAAGTGTGTTTTTCTCACTAACAGTGTTAACTTGAGGGTAAGGGGTGTGCTTTTTTCAAAATTTGAAGGGGTGTACGTGTTGTTTAGTGAAACCTCAAGGGAGGTGAATACAATTTTCCCATCTGTTAAAGAATGAAACTTATGACATTTCTTAAAAAAACAAATAAAGGAATACAATTTGAGATCAAATGAAAATTGTGAGGACTAGAAAAGCAGTGCGACACCTTTGCAAAAGAGTGAGCGACATGATATGTCTATAGCATACCAAACTGAATAGTTTGAATACAAAATAAGATGATATGTTTATCTCATACCAAACCGAATAGTTTGAATACAAAATAAGGTCTTTTCACTTTTGTAAAACGATGCCGATTTGGTA
>Ga0315913_1002909_pt1 | contig 20351 bp, 12 predicted proteins | sample MpolsnodulesMG_FD_207736 | JGI IMG/M metagenome (GOLD analysis project Ga0315913, IMG submission 207736) | Medicago polymorpha root nodule microbial communities from Los Angeles, California, United States - small nodules | ecosystem: Host-associated > Plants > Roots > Nodule | place: USA... | reverse complement strand
CAAGGCTTAAGATATATAAAATCAAATTTCATAATATAACGTTTTACATTTTTATAGTCAACTTCTATCTTTAAAAAATTATGTAATTGTTTATAGTAAATAAAAGTATAAGATATTTTAAAAATTATAACTTATTTGTTATATAAAATCCAAATCATTAAACTAATTTCTTAATATAAAATCAAATTTCTTAATTTAAGTTTTTTCCATTTTTATAGTCAAACTTTATCTTAAAAAAACTTATTAATTTTTTATTGTAAAAAAAGTCATAAGATTTTTTAATAATTATAATTTATCTGTTATATGAATCCAAATAATTAAACTAATTTTCCTTATTAAACTATTCAATTTTTATTATTTGTTTATTTTATTTATTTATTTCCTGAACTTCTGTTTGATTGAAAATATAAGGTGATGATTTGATGCAAAATCACTTGGCAAAATTGTGACGATTTTGCAATTTTACTCACCTTCATTGTTTCAAATCAATTACATTATTGAAAAACTTGTAAAACCGCGGTAAGATCACATCAAAATCGCTTGAAATCGTGAAACCGCAGCAAAATTGCAGCCACTTAAACAATTTTGAAGGATTACTATGGCCATTTTTTGAAACGGGTCATTTTTTACACGGTTCGTCCATTAACCCGAGTCGGACCATCGACCCGGTTTCCTGTATAAAATTCAAACCCGTTGTCCTCATTTTCACTCAGCCTCACCAAAACAAACCCTTACCAAACGGCCACCCTAACTAACTTGACTGATTCTTTGAGGAAACACTGAGATGGGGATAGATCATCTTCAACTAAGGATTCATCTGATTCTTATCAGGAAACAACACTTGCAGCAACTTTATAGCAATGGAAACTGCTCCTGAAATGTGAGTTTTTATTTCTATTTTGTTTTAATTACCAGACAAAAGAATTATACACTTAGTAACTACTTCTCAAGTGTCGTGGCTTTAAATGCTTGCAACATTCTTTCTAATAGGAAGTTTTAAAAGGAGTAATGTTTTATATGCATAGTAAATGCATGAAAAATCAAATCCATTTATGATCATGGAAATAGATTTTGTAGCTTTTTTGGTGAAAATATTAGTCTTGGAAGTAGTTCTGACAAAGGATGCTTGCTTTTCAAATAACCATTATGGATATATACTTTCATATTAGTACTACTTCTTGCAAGCAGGTCACACTCATCAATATCCACTATTCGAGCCTATGTAGTTTGTCTTCATTCCTTTTATTACCATTGCAGATGTATTTTGGAACGATCCCATACTCCATAGACGGATGGCTATTACTCGTAAACGATGTGAGAGACGTGGTAAACTAAAGATGGAAACCTTGCATGCTTTTCATCTTAGCTCTGCCCAGGTGATCAAAGATAAAATTATTTATGAATCTAGTTTATGATATTTTGTTCCCCTCATTTTCTTTTCCCATATATATTGAATTTTTGTTCTTTCTTAATTTAGGGTTTTAAGAGAGTACCTGAAGATGAGCAAAAGGAAATATGTAGCGATTGTAAGAACTTGGACACAACTTTCTGCGATGCATTGTTCCTATGAATCCCAAATGGGTACTTTACTTTAATACATATGGAATGTTTTTTCTTCCCTTTCTTTTTAATAGTTGCTACTCTATTCCCCTCATGATCTTGTGTGTTTAGAATGAAATCTGTTATAAAAATACATAACACAATGGAAGAATACATGAAACGCAACAATAGTATAAGTAATAAATGTAAAATATGAGTACTTTATGAAAGAGATAACGTTGAGTCCTTTTGACAAAGCTTGAAAAACTAAGTAATATATATATATAGCCTATCCGGTGAGAACTAATGTTTATATAGGAGCCTACCCTTAATGTGTACACCATTTGGTACCACTCTCGAAAATTTCAGTTAACCAAATATATGGTTTGTGTGACCACATTTTTTTAGTTGCGTGACCACTATGTTTCCATAATTTATTTGGTTAACTAAGTGGAAAAAATAGTTGTCTGCACATTTTGGTTGCGTGACCACATTTTTTAGTTTCTAAATAGTGATCACGCAACTGAAAAAATGTGGTCACGCATACCATATATTTAGTTAACTGAAATTTTTCAGAGTGATACAAAGAGGTGTACAAATTAAGAGTGTCTATCAATCTTTATTCTATTTATACGGACCAAAACCATATTTAATCTTATATTACGGTTGTCTAATGAATTTTTTTTTGGGAAAGAAATCGCTAAAAAAAGTGGAAGACCAAATACAATCACAGTATTCGACTTATGGTGATTTGTTAGGCAATTAGGCAATGCATATGGTTTAACAAAATTAATTACTCATAATAAAATAAATCATATTTAAAATGTAGTTCTTCAAGAATGTTATTCTGCTTTTGTTATCAGAGCGCAGTGGCAATTTCCGTTGTTAGCAAATCCTTGTAGAATTGTCACACGTAATGTGCATGTATGTCACTATTATTTATTTATTTTTTCTTCGAGTAATCTAGTGTTTGAAGCTCACACATTTTTAAATGTGGAGAAGTGGGGTGTCAGGGGTTCGAACTCCTGCCCCTCCATAAATTATGCATTATCCATACCAGCTTAGTTAAGTCCCCGTGAGCTTAGCTCAGTTGGTAGGGACAATGCATAATTTATGCAGGGGAAGGGGTTCGAACTCCTAACATCCCACTTATCCACATTTAAAAATGGGTGAACTTCAGGCACTAGGCTACTTGACCAAAAAAAAAAGTTTGCATTACGCGACAATTCTACAAGGATTTGCTAACAGCGAAAGTTGTCACTGAGCTCTGATAACAAAAGCAGAACAACATTCTTGAAGAATTGCTAATTTTTTCATCAATAATTTCATTCAATCATTCTTAAATACATTCTAAAATCAATGCCTCCTCAACCATTCTTTAATAAAATAAAATTCAAATGATTCATTAATACGATAATGTCATTAATTTACGTACGATAAGGTCATAAAAAAAGTGATCCAATTATTTACAACCAAAATACAAAAAACACGAGTAAAAATAAAACTAATGTCTCATCAACTTTTCTTGTCAATGCCTTTTGGATATTTGATATGTGGAGGTCATGCATCCTCCTCAAGAAGTCTTGGAAGTATTCCACCGAGTCACCATCACGCAACCCCTTATCCTCCATGCCGTATAGGGTATGTATCATACACGGTGTGTTAGGACAATCTTTGACATGATCCTCTTGAGTAATGACCTCCTCATTAGCCAGCCCAGGAGGTGGTACCTAAACCACCTTTGCAGATGAGATTAATTGCAAACGAGAAACATTGTAGAACCATGACACGTACCCTCGTGCATACTGCCACGAATCCACTACCATCGGACTCCGCTGAGCATGTGATATGATGTGAATCATGAAGTCTTGGAAGGCATGTAATATCTGGGCTGAACCAAGGGGAGTCGAGGCACATATGACAGAAGTATGGGGATGTCCTTGACATGATTGTACTACCTATTCTCTTTGTCGTACATAATCTAATCAGAGTGGTAGAATATATGCGCAAAGGGTTTCACTTTCCAATGATCACCGTAAGGGTTGAATATAACGTCCTCCACCGCCAGACGATCAAGGATGTCTCGATAGGGAGTTGCTAAAATGCGGCCCTTCTTAGAAAGAAAACGCAGAGCACGTGCAAGTTTGTGGTATACCGTGGATTAGGGTCCCATGTAAATCAACATCTAAAGTTCTTTGTGGCCCATGCCTAAAAATGCATACAAACACATTTATATTAACATATTATAATAGGATATACAACAAATATAAAAACAATAAATTACTAACTCAACTAGGGTCACGTATCCGTCGAGGGAGCCTGTCACAACGTCGATAGCCTTAGATAGAAAATGGTAGAGATTAGCCAGTTTCATCCCGTCCCGTGACCACTCGTGTATCCTGGCCAGATCCTGCATCGCATCAAGCCATATGAGGTCAATGTGTTTGTTGCTATTGTTGAAGAGTATGGTGCATCCAACCAGAAAGAGCAAGAAAGCCATCATGCACCATGGCCGCCTATATATCTCTCTCCTCCTCCTCCCTAGTTGCATTGTCCAACTGAGTTGCCTGACTTAGGTGTTTCTCATATAATCGCTTTAGAAAGGGAATACATATAAAGACACCTCATTGTTTCTCTGTCTCATCAACACCCAACAACCCCGTCATCAACTCCACACCATACGCATGAGAGGTATACTCGTGCCTCATCATCCTCCCTACGATGGAGATGTCTAGAGGACACGCCACATCATCATCCAGTGTGACGGTCTCTCCAGCAGACAGATGAGAGCTACATGTCTCCTCATGTCATCTCTTTAACAATGCAGTAAGCATGACACTCACTTGTAATGGGATTAAGAAAAAAAAAATCCAAGAAACCCCCTAGCACTAACATTTTATCAATTTAAACAAAACAAAAAAACTAACATATAAAACAAAAGAAAAAACTTATTGCATCGGGATTAAGAACACTCACTTCTAATGTATTGATGAGTTGCTTTAAGTTGAAGAAATTGAAGAACTTGCAAGAAAATGGTCTAACTTTTGAGTTTGGAAGAAGTGGTTAACTGCAGTTGTTGTTTTGGTATAAGCTAGAACCCAAGGGTAGTTAACTGCCGTTGGTTCTTTCAGCGAGCAGAAGTTAACCGTCGTTGGAAACGATTGCCACTGGGGATATTTTGGTATTTTTAGGGTGTTAAAGAGCAAATTTAAATGTGAAATGAGCATTTTTCAACCAAAAAAACTTTAGAAGGATTGGGCCCAAAATCAAAGCCCCGGAGTCAGATCAAACAAGGCCCGTACATATCTCAAAGGAGCCCAATATTGATGTTTTTTATTATAAATAGATCCACCTAGTAATCATTTAGCAATAAGCATTCTAGGTTTAAGGTCGTGTCAGAAAACCTCTGTCGCCGAGGTTTTCCATTTTGTAGTCGACTACGTATAAGATCCGATTATGTAGCCAACATATTCACTTTCACTTATATATATATATATATATATATATATATATATATATATATATATATATATATATTGTACTCTCATACTCATGAATGAATTAAGCACACTACAAATTTATCAAATCATTTCTGTATTTTTTTTCCTCACCAAATCTCATCGATATGAGATAAGACGGTTTAGATTAGATAATACCAAAATCAATTTTAAACGATCACAACAGTTAATCTGAGATCTCCATATTTTCTCCAATGTAATCATATTACACTAGACGAAAGTGGAGATCACGCTATCTGGTAATGATACTGGTGGATCGTTCAGATTCATCGGATCTGATTCGTGATGTGATGGAGTTCACGGAAACGGTGGGAAATAACTTAATTCGCCAAATCTGAATCCTTGAAGATGTCAATGACATATCACGCTTGAGGTAACATTTTATTGATTTATAATCGATTTTATGGTTATATTTATATAGTTTATTGGGCTAATTATACGCGACCAACTTCTTAACAAAATAACTGATTCCATAATTTGTTATTTTCCACATGATATTTTGGAACTATGTTGGCGATATGTTGTTTGATGTACATGCAGCCAGTTGCAATTGCATTAGGGCTTCAATGAAGTGGCACATGTGTTGTGAATTGTTTATGTTGATATACTTCCTTTGTTTTTCTCATTGGTTTTGAATAACTCATTTTGTTATATGGAAAATAACGAAATTTGTATTTTATAAGTCATCTACTCAATTTCCATAAAATTAGTTATCAATGTCTTCAAATATATAATGATTTTAAAATGATAGTTCAACCATCACCACTTAAGTATCTATTCGAATATTTGAAGATTATGGTAGCTAAATTTAAGGAATTGAGTAAAACTAAAAGACTCTTCAACTTCAAATTTTGTCATTTTCCATATAACAAAATGGATTATTTGAAATCATGAGAAAAACAAAGAAAATGCATCAACACATAAACAATTAGCAATGCATGTGGCACTTCTTTGAAACCTTGAGGCGGGCGCAATGGATGTATATTGGAAGCTTTGTTTTGTCTCGTCGAACTTGTAAGTTTCTCCTCCACTATTTACTTGTTTGAATACATGCTGTTGATTGATTTGTCTATATTTTGAATTCCTGACGTTAATTTTATCAATTTTATTGGTTGCAGGATTTTGCGGTGCAATAAATTATCATTATTGTTTTTGATGAGTAAACAACATTGTATTTTCACCAAATGGTGATCTATAATACTTCTGTATGAAAGAAGATTGGTTTAATATGATGTTTTTCTTTGGAAAAATTAGCTATTGTAATTAATGATTTCTTATCAATTTGCATTTTACTTTTGATTTCAATTTGCTGCATTGTTTTCTAAAAATTGGCAGTTTAGCATTGTCTTAGATAAAGTAAGGTTTAGCAAAATTGACACACTGAAATTAGGGTTTTCTAAACAATGCTGATTTCATCATAATTCAAAGGATCATTACAATTGGAAGATGGCATAAGCCAATTTTTCAATGGAAAATTAAAACACCACTTTGTGTTATTGATAGCTAGAAAGCAAAATCTCTCAAAGAGAGAAGGAAATGCTCTCATCAACAATCTGCACCCCTTTTTCATTTCTTATAAACATTGAGCTCCATCTTCCTTGCACACCCCTTTCCTTGCATGTGATTTCATTCTTTCTGTTACAACTATACTAATAGAGGGAGTTGTAGGTGCAGCAGGTAGCGACAATGGATGAGATGCAGATGAGGAGTGCAGGGAGTAAGGTTGTATTGAGTAGTTTACTTTCGCTAAAATACCCTGAAATTGTTATTGTACCATCTGCAATTACTCGAGCTAGAGTTCCGGCTTCAGTTGAGAGTAATCCTCCGTTATAGGTTCCGCGAGAAAGCCTTGATGACATCATTTTTCATAGAAGTGAAAGGTTAACTCATGGAACATAAATATGAAGCCATGTTCATAAGCAAACTTCTGCTATGGATTATTATAATTTACAAAGTCTTTTGAAATTTTTTTATTAAATATTTAATTATTAATATAAAGGTTAAATATGTTTTTCGTAAAAAATCCAATGTTTTCGTCCCTACTTAATTTCTTCATTATAAGTCAATTAACTGTTGACTGACAGAATGCCACCTAAGCATGTCACATCAGCATTAAATAAAATAAAAAATAAAATAAATTTTATTTTTCTATTTTTTTCATGAGTGGTGATATTTGATACAATTTTGTGACAACTTCTTTTTTTCTCACTTTATTGTATTTTTTTTTTTTCAAAAAAAAAAAAGTTTATTGTATTTTAATCCGTGTGTAGACACTTGTTTTGAAAAGTATTAGTACAAAAATGAATAAATAAATGACTCCATTGAGCTTTTGATGCTACCACATCCTCAAGGAGATGGTGAGGGTGATAAAAACTTGTGTTATTCCCATTGTGGGAATTGGAGGTTTGGGAAAGACTACACTTGCAAAATTGGTGTTCAATGATGAGAGGATGGATCAATCTTTTAAGTTGAAGATGTGGGTGTGTGTCTCTGATGATTTTGATATCAAGAAGATAATCATTAAAATCATCAACTCTGCTTTTCTTACTTCCACTTTCACTTCAACTCCAGCTACAACCGTTCCTCTTGCTCACCAGGAAAACCTTAACAACTTAGATATTGAGCAACTACAAACTCGTCTAAGACATAAACTTTCTAGACAAAAGTTTTTACTCGTGTTGGATGATGTGTGGAATGATGATCGTGCAAAATGGATTGAGTTGAAAGATTTGATAAAAGTTGGCGTAGCTGGAAGCAAAGTTTTGGTGACTACACGTAGTAACTCAATTGCTTCGATGATGGGTGATGTTCCTCCGTATCTTTTGAAAGGTCTTTCTCCAAAGAATTGTTTATCTCTGTTTGTCAAATGGGCATTTAAGGAAGGTGAAGAAACAAAATATCCAAATCTAGTGGAAATCGGAAAAGAAATTGTGAAAAAATGTCGAGGAGTTCCACTAGCTGTCAAAACATTAGGAAGTTCCTTGTTTTCAAAGCTTGATTTAAATAAGTGGGTATCCTATTTGAGGCAGTGTTTTGCTTACTTTTCCCTCTATCCCAAAGACTATAGCTTTGATAGTTTTGAAATTCAAACTCTTTGGATAGCAGTTGGATTAGTTCACTCTCACTCTCGGAACGGAAGTGAAAAGCTAGAGGATGTTGCAAGAGAGTATATGGATGAATTACACTCACGGTCGTTTCTGCATGAGTTTGAAGACTTGGGCTATGTTTGCCAGTTCAAAGTACACGATTTGATATATGATCTTGCACTTTATGTTGGAAAAGAGGAATTTGTGGCATTAGATTTGCATACACAAAACATATCTAAGCAAATAAGACATATTTCAGTTGTTGAAAATAATCCACAAGGCCATGTTCTGTTCCCCAAGTCACAAAGCGTAAGAACTTTATTATTTCCCATCAAAGGACTGGGTCTTGCTAGTGAAACTCTGCTATATATATGGATATCAAGATACAAATACTTAAGATATTTAGATTTAAGTAATTCTTCATTTGATATCCTACCAAATTCTATTGCTAAATTGGAGCACCTGCGAGCTCTCGATCTTTCTGATAACCGCAAAATATAAAATATTCCCTCTTCTATTTGCAAACTCCAAAATTTGGAATTTTTGTCATTTAGCGGATGCACGGAACTTGAAACACTGCCTGAAGGATTAGGGAATTTGATCAGCCGGCGACAACTGATTATATCCACAAAACAATCTGTCTTGTCAAATAATGAATTTGCAAGAATGAACCTGCGAGCTCTCGATCTTTCTGATAACCGCAAAATATAAAATATTCCCTCTTCATATTAGTGGCTGTAGATATTTAAACTTGTTGTTGAACAATGAAAGCTCAATCCTAAAACTAAAGCTGAAATATATACACCTTGAGGGTTTTTATGATCTACTCGCATTGCCTAGATGGATGGAAGGTTCTGCAGACACTTTAGAGACCTTGATAATTGAAAAATTTCTTGATCTTAAGATACTTCCTGAGTTTCTAGCAACTATGTCTCATCTTAAGAGGCTTTACTTTCTTCAATGTCCTCTTCTTGAGAATATTCTATCAAATCTTCCACTCACCTCCCTTGAAGATTTGCGCATAGATGGTTGTCCTGAGTTGTGCAGAAAATGTAAACCTCAATCTGGTGAGTACTGGCCCATAATTGCTCACATCAAAAGTGTTTCCGTTGGAGAACCAATAGCAGATGAAGAATATGAAGTCATAGACCTTCTTCAAGGTAAACATGTTTGTAATATCCTAAAAATTTTAAAAGATAAATTTGGGTTTAAAAATAAAATAAAATAAATTACCTTGTAAAAATGTGATTGTAAAGCCAGTTTCACACAAACTTCTGGCTTTTAGAATTATTATTATCTTTTTATGAGAATTAGAAAGAAGAAAAAAGGAACAGAGTGAAAGATCGAGTATCAGGGAGAGAAGAAAAGAAAGAAGAAGAAGAAGAAAAAGAAACAAGAAGCCGGTGGCCATAGAGGGGGAACAGGGAGTTTCAATGGAGGAAAAATAAAGTCAGGTTTTCATCATGCAAAAAGGGGAGGGCTCAAGACCAAGCTTTTGGGAAAACTCTTTTAATTCATAAAGATCATAAGGTGACATTGACAACCCCTTAAACCACTTTATTGCTGTGAATTATTTGTTTGATTGTTGAATTTTAGAATTTAAAGTTCTTATGGGATTTCTTCAACAAGGGTCATTTGAGATGAACGAAATTTTAAATTTTTTCATTTTGATGCATGTGAGTGTTTCCTTAGCATATATTTTTGTTAGTCGTATACCTTGAGCATACTGATTTACTGTGAGCTAATATTGATTTAAAAATGGTGAAATGTTTGAGAGTTTTATGCTTCTGTTTGCTAAATTGTTCAGAGTATTTTGAAGTGGATACCATTGGCTGCTAAATTTGAAAAGAAAAGAAAAGAACTTAAAAAAAAACGTAATTGATTGACTTTAACTTCCTAGACTAAATTGTCATTTCGTAAATTTAAGAGGCTACGCTTGTCCGGCTATTACAATTTGAAGGACCAAAATATTGTTTTACTCAAAATTTTAACTCTTCCTTTAAGTAACATTTTAACCGTAGAATGATTCCAAGTTCCAACTGTAAAAGTGCATAAATTGTCCTGGAAAAGTAAGTATATGTATGGTAATAGAGAAGATTCTTTATTCGAAAGTAATATTTCCTTTCTTTATTGGGGAATGTAGATGATGAGGCTGAACTGGAGTGGAAAAGGGACGTGCAACTTGGAAAGACACAGGAATAAAAGAGCTTAATGAAACATATTTAGGTTGTATATATCACCATGGTAGTGTGTAATTATTAGGACACCTTTTCTTCAATATACTCTATTGGAGCCTGTAATATGTAACTTATCAATGAAACATATTTAGATTGTTCAGACTTCAAGTAGAAGAATCTTTCACAATGGAGATTGTCTTCTAAACTATCCATGAAATTAACTAGCTAGAAGCTTACACTCTTTTTTCTAAGCAAGAAGTTGCTCCCTTTATAGAGTAAAATCAACACATAATACTTGAAACTAGGAATTGCATTGCATCCATGACGCCTACTATATTGTTTACATACAAAAACGTTAAGTCAACTACAATAGATTCACTTAAAGTTGCATATTCTCCAATAGAATAGGTCAAAAGAAAAACGACTGAAAAACCTTAGCAAACATTTCTAAATATTTGCAGTATTAATTAATAAATATATACACGTCTATTCCGGTACATCAAAAAGTTTCATATTACTTGAGAATCAAGGCTCACGGTAGTTTATGAACACCCACTCTCATCAATCCACCTAAGTGCCGCAGATAATACCTCAAAAAAGCCGTGCGGCGGATTTGAAGTCTGAACAGCGTCTTATGATTTTTATGGAAGAGCTAACTACTACTATACTAATAGAGAGAGTTGTAAGTGCAACAGGTAGCAACAATGGATGAGATGCAGATGAGGAGTGCAGGGAGTAAGGTTGTATTGAGTAGTTTACTTTCACTGAAATACCCTGAAATTGTTATTGTACCATCTGCAATTACTCGAGCTAGAGTTCCGGCTTCAGTTGAGAGTAATCCTCCGTTATAGGTTCCGCGAGAAAGCCTTGATGACATCATTTTTGATAGAAGTGAAAGGTTAACTCCTGGATTAATCAAGCAAAAACACAAACATGAAGTCATGTTCGCGGAGCAAACTTCTACTACGGATTTCAAAAAGAAAGAAAATGAAAAGCAATTTAAAGATAGACAAAACTTAGGTATTGTTCTATCGGAAGCAGTTCAGTTTTCATTTGTCATCACTCCTTCTATCCATGCATGTTTTATTTATTACAATAATTTTAGTGTATGATGAGAATAAATTACCTTCAAGAACTTCAGCGGACACAAATGTGATAAGGGCGGATCCAACATATTGAATTACTGAATAAGGGATTAATATATGGAAGCTTAGAAGTAGTCCAATGCAAACCATGATTTCTGATGTCAGTAGAACTTGCCTGCAAGTACAAGCCAACCATCAAGTAAAGATCTAAAATTTGAGAAAATAAAAGGGAAAAAGTGGTCAATCAGACTCATCAGATTAAAGTATGGTACAAACTCCATTTTCATTTGTGCATAAACTCATGAGCAACTTGCTAGGTTTCTTATTTCAAATCAAAGCCTTGAGATTTTTGAAGATGAAAAACAAAAGAACTGTTCAAAAATCACAAGGAATTTAAAGCCAGGGGTAGACTTTTTGTGCTGTTAGAAACTAAGTTGGTCCAATATAAATAAAGCAATTCCTAAAGATTTTAAAATTACTAATATAGTCTGCTAATGAATAGGTATACTATATATTGTTGAATAAAATATGGTTCATTCTTAATACACTTCCTAGCTACTAACAAGAAACAATGAACACTATTTAAATTTTTGGCTAAGATAACACTTGAAGGTCTACCTTTCTTCAAAGATGTTGCTGATGTAGCTTCCGATAACAATATTCACAGGAAGGACAGTAAGACCAAGGCATGCAAGGAAAATGGCTACTTTGGTGGTTGACCAAATAAAATAGTATTCTGTTACAAGGCTTGATTCAGCAAGCACTATCTCCATTGCATACTTGAGCATAAAATACACAAATAATTGAACCTAATAAAAACATTCATCGTTAGTGCATAAAAGATCGAATTATACTTCATATACTATTACAGTTGAGATGACAACTTCATATTATTCAGATTGAAGAAGGTTCATAAGTCAAGAAGATTATGTAGAAAATATTTAAAATTAAATGCATGAAATTAAAATCATAAGCCGTTCCTTACCTTTACCGATGGTGTAAGCAACTTATATGCCAGCACAATTGAAGTAACAGGTTTTTGAGCTTCAATTTTATCATAAACTTCTTCGTCGTCATCTTTTTCTTCTCCACCTTCCTCTTGCTCCTTTGCTTCTGAATTCATTAGCAATGGTTGTGTATGTATGTTCTCTACTGCAATATGTACCGCTTGTTGTCCTATCCATTTAGCAATATTGAAACAGAATTTCTTAGCATGGATCTAAGAGATAAACTATGGAGCATAGGATAGGGGGAACTATTTTCTTTCAATACTAACACTTTGAACCTGCTTCATAGGACAGAGTTATTTGACTCCAAACCATGAAGTTAACCTAATATATATATCACGTTAACTTCATGGTTTGGAGTCAAATAACTATGTGTATACTGTCCATGGTTCGGTTTAGGAAGAAAAACTAAACTGTTAGTGGTTCTTCCCAAACTGAACTACTATAAATGTTTGGCGCGCCAGTTCTGTAGTTCTGAACCAGAACTACCTTTACAAAAAAACTGAATTGTCTTTTTTCAAACCAAAACCAAACTAAATCGATTATTAGGACTGTTTAAAAAGAATTAAAAACCAAACTGAACCGCATGGGAAAACATTGAACTTTGATGGATAGTTCACGAACTGAACTGAACCCACCTGACATACCAAAGTGACATCATATAACAAAATGAATACATGGAACCTTGCTGACATACCAGTTTCTGCTTCATAAGCCAAAAGATTTCCTGGTTCCTTGAAACAAAGGCACAACCACAATAGATAAACAAGCCATGCAATAGCCATTACCCATCCAGGTAGTGTGTCTTGGTTCATTGTCAACTTATAAATCCTAAACTCAGTCTGTAACAAACAAGCAATAGCTGGACCACAAGCCATTCCAAGAGCACTTGCACTAACAAAACCGGCTGATGCTTGCATTCGAAGTTTCAGCGGTACACAGTCACTGATATAACGCCTATTCACAGCCCTTGCAGAGCCTAGCCTGAAATATTATTGATTCATTTACCACATCAATGATTTCAAGTTAGCAAAACTTGTCTATTCCCTTCCCAAACAATGACGGCACAGTATATGCATCGATAAATTTAAATTTTTTAAAATTTATGACAGCCTAAACAAAATTTCTGTTAAGGAATGCTCAAGATGCATATCTAGTATACTCAAAACTTCTGCAGGGATTGAAGACATAATTAAACCTATAATATACCAGAATCTGAAGTAACTATGTTTTCCTAATAAGATAAGAACAAAACATTATAATCATGTCATGAAAATTTTATGGAAAGTATGAAACTTATGAGAGTAATAAGTGTAACTTCACTTCCCTTAAAACAAAACAAAAAGTTTAACTTTACTTACCCGCAGAAAAGGCGTCCCATAAGAAGAACTGCTACTGAGTTGAGATCATAGGCCAAGGCATACATGATGTTTCCAATCATAAGAACAATGGTACTGAATATGAGAGGTCTTAAATACGATCGGTTCGACCACGCACTGAAATAAACAGAAGCAAAAACCTGTGCAACAGCCATTGATCCGATGACGACACCGCAAACACTTGCAGCAGCTCCAAGGTTCAGTGAGTAGTTGTCAGCCGTAGGTACAACGATGTAAGTATTGACCATATACAAAAATGTGCTTGCCAAGTTCAAAAGAAGTGACATGAAATGATATCTTTCATCAACAATGTTTTCTTCAGATGGAGATGGTGATATCTCCTCTTGTTGCATGATAAAAGCGTGTCTTCCCAAAAACTGAAGGAAATTTGTTGAGTTGGATAATCTGTCTGCAGCTACTTTGATAGATTCAAGAATTGGATCCTTCAAGAAAAAAGACAGAAGGATTAGCCATTCTCAAATTTTTGTTGAATTATGTGTCAAAATATCATTTCTGAAGAATTTAACCCTTATATTGGTTTCAACAATTAAAAGACTTCAAGTCATCAATCCATAAACTTGTATGATTAACAGGAAAAAAAAAAGGATTTAACTAAAAAATTTAAAGTAAAATTGTAGTTAGCCACAATCGCAACTTCAATTTCAATAAATTAATACTACTATTGGTTATTTGGTCAATCTTGCAACTTATTTTAGTGTTCAGGTTCATTTGTCTATATGATTCGTTAGGTTCAGATCCATTATATTATGTTTGTATGTTAATATCTTCAATGCTACTCTTTTATCTCCCTCAAATTAGTATTAGATCAAACACAAGAACGAGTAGAAAGCGTGTAAAGATTAAAAGTATCATATAAACAATGGATCAAGAGTCGAGACTAACTTGATGAGCATAAGAAGGTTGGTCATATATAGAAATGTAGCTTCCTTGACACTTCTGTAAATCATGAAGGTCTGCAAGATTATGAGACAAGACTCCCACAACAGCACCAATTCCCTGCAAAGAAACTACTACATGATGATACTGTTTCAAATATACAAAGATCACATAAAAGGAATCTAATACAAAAATACTACCTTATATTTTGTAACATTAGTATTGTAACATTAAGCATGATATAGTCAGGGTTAGAAACATTACCACGTGCCTTAGAACCTGTCGTAGCTGAGAATAAGGATGATTTGCGCGTGTCTTGACATAATAGTCGGTGAATTTATAGCCGAACCGCTTATCAAACTTCTTCAAGATCTTTCTCAAACCAGTAGCATTCATTTCCACAAAATGAAGAAGCCTTAACAGGTCTCTTCCAACTTCTCTATTAGCTTCTTGGAGTTCCGATATCTTTGAACTATCTGGTTGCTGTAGAAGATTTTGGTGATCTTGTCCAATATGCGACAACCTTCGTGCAAGTACACCTTGTTGTTCAAGCAGAAATAAAACAATTTTTTCTATCTGAAAATCAAGAGCAGGCAAAGAAGTCTTAAAATTTATTGTAATATCAAAATGTATACAATAATATCTTTCTGTTACATAAAGTAAATAAATGTACCGCCAATCCAAACATTTCGTTAAGCATATTCACCTGATTGTCTAGCAGCAGTGAAAAATCTCGGAGTACATTATGGTGATTTTGAGCTCCAACCTCAATTTGTTCTGCATATCTCTTGACTTTCTTTTTCATAAACTTATAGTTAATGTAGTATCTGTAAAAAATTAAAACGTGTTACCTGAATTAAACAAAACATTTCTGACTACGGTACAAGTATCAAAAGCGAAAAGCATGAATACTGTTACCCTTTCCATTCTTGAATCTGTGATTCTCTCAACTTCTTGCCAAAGGCAACCATATTATGCACTGAAAAAATAAAAGAGACCTTAAAACCAAATACTTGAGAACAATATTTTCAAGCTACTAAAGATGCTACAAAAGAATGTTTAAATAGAAGCAGAAACTAAACCTTGTAAGAATTGGCAGTATCTCTCTTTCTTCTTTGAAATCAAATCAAAACTTCAGTTGCAACAATATCATGGACTTTTGTATCTGAAACCAAATTAGTGGAGCTCAATTATGCTTACTCCAAAATATATAGCATTGAAATGTGACAAATATAAAAGGCACATTCAGTTATAAATTATAATGTCTGATTTTGTTTCACGTTAATTTCGCTTTTCAAGAACATCCACTATCAAAGTAAATAATGAAAATAGAAACACCATAAAAGACAAAAATAGCATGGTTGAAAAAATTTAATTGCCGCACAAATGAAGAAGGGAAATGCTAACCGGTGCCCCACCGGGGCACCGGTTAAGGATACTAAAAAGGGAAATTATATAGTAACTATTGCATTGAAAATTGTGTAATTAATCCATAAATAAGTCAACAAAGTTTCCTTTTATGATAATAAATTTCTTTTTTTTTGTATGCTTAACCAGTGCCCCGGGGGCACCGGTTAGCATGACCCAATGAAGAATATGCTTACTCAAAAATAGAAAATGCTGATTTTATGCAGACAAAACAATCATTCCGTTGATGATTGAAAATCAAAAAACATAAAGAGGGAGTGTGATGAAACTAATAACAACAGTTAGAAAGTTCAAATATTGGATATACCTTTGTACACAAAATGGTGTTCATGTCATTGTACTCTATGTGAGTATTTAATGCTAGAAATGTCACTCTTTATAAACTTGACTTGACGAACATGGTGCATGAACAAACTAAAAAAGTTTCATAAAAAGTGGTTAAATGGTAAATTTGCATGTGGATGATGAAAATGGTATGCAAAAGTGAGTGTTTGTTTTGGTAAGCACACGGAAGACATTAGTTGAAGTGAATCATGTAACAAAAGTATTAAGGAGAGAACGGGTATGTAGGCACATATGATCCTGTGTCCTTAAGAGGTTGGTAGCCTGCTGAGTAGGATCAGGAACTGTTTTACAAGCTGACACCTAGCTATTATATTATATTTATTTTATTTGATATTTTCACCCCCAATTAATTTATCATTGAGGAGAAAAGTATCAACAAAACATTGATTTCATTTTTTACCCAACTGAAACATTTTCAAAGATTGCTTTGTTAAAGTAATTTGTTTCTACTTTTTTCACTTACTTTTTGATATTTTATAAGTACCATAATCTTTTTTTTAAAGGTCAACGTACCATAATTTGTTACGTTTTATATCTATAATAATATTAATTATTGACTTATTCACTAAATTAATGGTGAGATGCTCATTTTTTAGTTATCATACGAGGTTTTCACCCCTGTTTACAGGTCACTAATCTTCATTGAAAAACATGTGGGGCACACAAGGTGGCCTCTTCCCTTCAGTCAATTTTTTTTCATACGCATGAGTTAAGAATCGACCCCCTGACCACATATTTAATGAGTTTAAATCTCTTATCACTTGGATCAATTCGTTGTAGGTGGTGAGATGCTATTTTTGAAAGTTACATATATTGATTTAAGTCAAGTAAACTCAATTCATTAGAATAAAGTAATTTATCTTTTATTTGATTATTTAACATCTATGAAATTGATGTTTTATTAAGAAAAAATTAAATTAAATTATCATGAAAATATTTAAATAAAATTTTAAACATAAAATTATCATGTACCAAGATATTGAAATATGATTAAGCTATTAAGTAAAATTCATTTAAATTAGCAATAATAAGGGAGGTGCATTAACAGCTTGACCAAATTACATTAGCCCATAATATGAAGAGTTTTACTTTTCTCACCCTATGACTTTCCTCGCGCGTCCTATTTTTTCCAAAAATGTCCTTGATGTTTTCGGATTTTATAATCCGGAATGGTGTTTTCCTTTGTTAAAAGGTGAAAAATGAGTTACGGATTTTTTCCAGATTTTGTAATCCTGAAATCTCAAAAAATAGGGCGCGTTACATGATTTTTTTCCGGATTACATAATCCGAACACCCCCTAAACACCCTTTTTTTCATGGTGCTGATGCAATATGGATTACATAATCCGAACAGCACCAACACCAATTCTAAACATGTTTGTAACATTGATAGTCATTTTAAGGACAATATTAATCTTCCTAGCTTTCATCCTTGTGTTTTTATGGTCAAGACTCCCTTAGAAGAAACTTCTTACTGGACTCTGCCTTCAAAATCCAAAATTCCATCATTTAGACCCTTTTTTTCATGGTGCAAATGCAATCCAGATTACGTAATCCGGACTGCAAAGGGCATTTTTGAAAATTTTATAGGGCGCGCGAGAAGGCAACAAGGTGAGAAAAGTAATACTCTAATATGAAACTCTAATTGGGCCTTATTGAAAACCCGGCCCATAACATAATGGTTTCAGGGTTTATGGGATTTATATTGTTTTTTCTTTTTCTTTTTTCATTTTTCTACGATTTTGTGTGTTTTGCGAAGGTGATTCAGAAGAAACCCTAAAAATGCAGAACGAAGAAGGTCAAATCACCGAGCTCTACATTCCCAGAAAATGGTATATACTTTTTGTTGATTTGTTGAATTGATTTGATTTGGTAATGGAATTTGAAAAACTGAGTTTTTTGATTTGTTTCAGTTCTGCTACAAATCGATTGATAACTGCCAAGGATCACGCTTCAGTTCAGATTAACGTTGGTCATTTGGATGAGAGCGGTGTTTACAATGGTCAATTTTCCACTTTTGCCCTCTGTGGCTTCACTCGCGCACAGGTCTATAATTAGTTGTTAATTTTCTTTATTTATATTTGGGATATTTTAATTGGACTATGTTTGTGTTATGTATGAACATAATTTTAATTAGCTTTAGGCTCTGTCTTAATTAAGATGGTTGATTCTGTTTCTTCGAATGCTATTTAACCCTTTTAAAAAGCTCCTTTTTATTGCATGAATTAACATTGTCAACTTTTGTAAGAAAAAAAACTTAATTGAAAATTGATATGTTACAATGGTTTTTTATTCTTTAGAAACATATTGAAATATGTGCTTTTAGTTTATGTTGTGTGACTGAATCATGGAATGCTGGGTTGAAAAATAATAAAGTTGGGAACTAAGATTGTAAAAAATATTTAACCTTTATATTCTGATTTCTGTCAGCCATTGAACATACTATGTTGTTCTATTGATACGCCTTGATGATTTGCATTTCTAAGGTGCTGATTTCATGTTATGTCATTTTTATTTCCAGGGAGATGCTGACAGTGGAATTGATCGCTTGTGGCAGAAAAAGAAAGCTGAAATTAAGCAATAGATGTCATGATCACATCTTTCTTTATTATGTGTTGAGTTTAATTTTTGCTAAAGATATTGGATCATTGTGATCTATGTATTGCAGTATCATTTTTTAATTTCTTTTTGGCACCTTCAACTGAAGTTGCTCTCTTATTATTTGCTTTAAAATATATTCAACTGTTTTCTTCAACATTTCCAATGTTTATTTATCTATGTCTAATTGTAGCAGAAAGTTTGTTTCTAGAGTTCTAACGATCTAATATGAAAAATCATATTTAAACAACTATTTTGTGACGACTTTTAGACAACTTTTAAACAACTATTGACTAAGAGGGATTCGGACACATGTCCTCCTCTTAAACTATCTAAGCCAATTAAAATTGTTTTTTAAAATATTTGCGTATGTCAAACTTTGTGAAGTAGTTTTTTTGTGTAGTTATATAGTAGTTAATAACCATACAACACATACATACAAAACTATTATTTTCAGAAGTATATTTATAAAAGCATTTAATATAAAAAGTATATGTATAAGAGACGACAAAACTGATACCAGAGTTTGTTGCGCCAAGTGGTTTTTTTTTTTTTTTGAGAAGTGCCACAAGTGGCTTATCCTTTGCTAATTGCTGGAATTGCGTAAGGCAAAATTTTAAATTACCATATGTAAGCCAAATAAAACGGTGGATTCTAGGGTGAGGGTCCAACAGATCCATAATATATCATATCCATAAGAAATCGTTCAATTGACAACAAATCCAAATTAATAGTCATTGTATCATACCCAATTGAAACAAATCCAAATTAATCGTTCAAAGAGGTATTAACAAACTTAATTTGTAAGAAGAAAAAAAAGCATTCTTTGTGCTCAATATTCATGTGAGAATTAATGGCATTTGCATAAAATTGTGTTGTCCTCAACTAGGTTCAGTAACTAATTATAAAAACTAAATAACTTGTTTTGTTTTACTATAACAAATCCAAAATAATCGTTCAATTGAAACAATTCAGTCATTGTATTCTGGGCATGGATAATTTGGGTTTCTCAGCAACAAATCCAAATTAGTTTTTTGGGTTTGTATATCAATAATTTGGATTTGTTTCAATTGGTTTACTATAACAATTAACAATACAATGCTTTGTCTATTAGTTTTTTGGTATGCTTGATTTTGATTGAATTTGAAATGGAATTAGGGTTTAGAAAAAGGGTTCAGAATTTTGAGTGAAAATGAATTAATTGATTTGTAATGGTTTGATTCGGTTCGGTTCGTAACAATTAATTACGGTTAACAACGGGTGAAACCATTGCAGGATATGATTGAATGTGAG
>Ga0315913_1002908_pt1 | contig 20377 bp, 12 predicted proteins | sample MpolsnodulesMG_FD_207736 | JGI IMG/M metagenome (GOLD analysis project Ga0315913, IMG submission 207736) | Medicago polymorpha root nodule microbial communities from Los Angeles, California, United States - small nodules | ecosystem: Host-associated > Plants > Roots > Nodule | place: USA... | reverse complement strand
AACTATTTACTGTATGCTTTAAGAATTAAATTGAACATGTAATTATACTTTATGATTAAATTGATGGTGCAAGCAATGTCACGAAGTGTAGATTAATTGGTAGCTATTAAGAACATTGTGTGCAAGAATTAGAGTTCGATTTTCAGATATATACGTATTACATAGTACTTTTTTATATGTGAAAATAAGAATGCTGCTGTCTTTCTTGAATGCTACTGATATTTTAAGGTCATGTTAATTAATACATCTTAGACACCCGTTAAAAGAAAGATAAAATAAAAGTAAATTTTATATTGAAAAAATATTTTTTACATTTTTAAGATGTTTACTGTAAAAATTTCACGATAATTTTATTATATTTGGTTCATTAACAAACGTTTTCGAAACACTTGTTAACATTTTTATAATTGAATTAAATAAGTTTTTCGTCCTTATAAATATAACAGATTTTGATTTTAGTCCTTATAAAATAAAACGAGGTTTTTTCATCTCACAATTTTTTTTGTCCCTAACAAAAATAAGTAGTCTTGACATTTTTTGAACATAATAAACGGACATAACATGAACATATTTTAAACATAAAAGACTCATAATCTTGACATTGATATTAACATAAATTGGCCATTAGGAACCAAAAAAAATCATGAGAACGAAAACATTCAATTTAATTTTTTAAGAATTAAAATCAAAATTCACTGCTTCATCCGTCTCATAATAACTGAGTCATTTGAAAAAAAAATATTGTCTCAGGAAAATTGACCAATTTCACTTTTCAATATAATATTGATTACTTTTTTCCAATTTAACACTAATTAATACTACTTTCATCACTCTCAATTCAATATATTCTACTTTACATTTATGATAAAGAAAAATGCACCAATAATTGATAAAGGCACTCAAAACCATTTTTTTCTCTCTTTCACTTGGACAGTTTTTCTTAATAAGTGTGAAATGAGCCAAGAGCTCAGTTAAAATGGGACGGAAAAAGTATATTTTTAGGGACGAAAAACTTATTTAATAATTTTATTCCAAGTATGACTTTATTTTATTTTATTTTACAAGATCCAACTGTGAAATTTGATTGGTTAGCAAGCGTGGCTGAAACAGCATATGGCAACAATTTACAATGCTTGATGTTCCCAATATCCCTTCTCTACATCTACACAATTTTTAACACTTTCGACTTGCAGAGCTTGTTGAGGAATGGCCAAAGGAAGAGGCAGACCAATTTTTGGTGCTTGAAACGCGCGTGACAATCAATATGTACTAGTAGCTTTCCTTTTTCCTCCATCTGTTGAAACTAAGCAAAAGACAAAGGGACAAAGTGTCCCTAACTCATCCATTGTCCTGCATCGGACGGTTGATATTTCATTAGAGAATAAAAGAATCATTTGTGGGGCCATCACAACTTACATGAACGGTGGAGATTGCGTTGCACAGACATTTGTGGTGTGTAGGACATGTGATGATTTCAGTCATTCACGGCTCCAAGAGTGGTATGGTCCCATATATTATTTGCTTTGCTTTAGTTTTCCTTTGAGCTGGAAAGTTGTACTCTCATAGTTTGGATTTGACCATGACTCATGAATTATGAGTTTTTATGTTCTTTATGATAAACAAAAAATTAGATAAAGAGAAGATTATTACTACTGTAGTTTTCTTTATCGTTTGGAAAAAATAGAACTAGGGTCTCTAATCTCTATGATGATGACTCTTAACCATCAAATAGATACAATGAGAAAAGTTGAGATGAACAATTCCACAAAATCTTTAGGATAGTCTTAAGAAGAATTGCATTCTTTGCTAATCAATCGATCTTTTATTTCTTGATCTAGAAGTATTTTCATAAAACAAGAGACCAAGATTTGGTCTTGTGCATGTGAATATGACTAACTAAAGATATATATCAAATTGGATCATCTCATTTCCTCTCCTAACTCTGTATTCATTTCTTAGTCTTGATCTCTCTTTTAATTATTCTTTTTATGAACAAAGATAGTGAGATTAAGATAGATAAAGAGTTTAGAGAAGAAATGAGAGAATAATCCAAACATACTATTCATATCCATATCTGACGTATAGATGTGATAGTTAGTCACACCTTTCACAGTCATTCCTAAGATTGATTATAATTTTGGTTCTATGACAATATTTTGCATGCCAACATGTGAAACTATATCTAGACCATTCAAAATTGCAAGCAGGTCATCTATTAAGATAGAAGTGATGTCACATGACTTTGAAAAACTTTAAATTCATTCGTAATTATGGTTCATGAGTAAACCGCAAAATCCGGTGTTAATATATTATCAAGAGAACTTTCATTGGCATTAGCCTTAATAGTACCTGTCATAACAATGGTTGATGCCAAGATACAACTCGAGAAGCACAGTAAGGGTGGTCGCATATCAAAATGCCTAGAGAATAACAAGGTGTACAAAGTTAATTGTGAGTAAGTCAATCGAACTAAGTGTTCTTTTCAGGAACAATATTATCTTGTGCAAGATACAGAATCTCACATTGATCATAGAGACATGGAAGAATGTGTTATGTTGTCGAAGATCTCGTCAGAATCTATGGAAGTTTCACGTTGCCGATTGAATGGAAGAGGGTGTATCTGCGCAAGCGCTTCGACGTCCAAGTAAGAGGAGAAACCAAGAGGTTGAGTGGTTTGAGGAAAATAACACTTATTTGAAATTGCAGCGAAATCATCTTTATATAAACATAACATAAGGGAGAATATGAGTTTAGTTCCTTGTTGGATCTTGCCTTGTAATTGAACATTTGTTAAGTGGATATGACATTTTTGCCCGTCTAAAACACTAAGCATTACTACTAAAGATGAAAATTGTTTTTTCTCACATCAAAGTTTTCATAAAAACACATCAAAATGACTTAAATACCCCCAACGGTAGTTAACCACCATTGAGAAAACCGACGGTAGTTAACTATTGTTGCATCAACGGTCGTTAACTACCAATGCGCTTTTCCTTTCTTCAATTATTTGCATTTTTTAAATTCTAAATTTAAAAAAAAATTATAACTTACAGAATAAGCAAAACATTTACCTGATAAAAACATTCATTTGCTTAATGGTAAGCATGTTTTAGAAAGATCAATTCAATTCATAGACAAATACGTAAAATCAATTCGGAAACAATAATATACGACAAAATTATTTATTTTCAAACAAATTGTTACATTACATTCTTACTAAATAGATCAAATATGATTTTTAACTTTTAATTTAGGAAAATTTAGGATTTTTTTTCCTTATAATTTGTGAGAGTGAGTCCACAATTAACCTAGTTATCCAATCCCAATTATTCTTTCAAAAAATAAAGGGTTAAATATGTGAAGAAATTATGTTTTTGGTCTCTATAAATATACCAATTTTTCGTTTTAGTCCCTATAAAATTTACCTTAAATTGTTAGTCCCTATAAAATTTTCAATCACTACTTTTGACCCCTATTTTTAAGTTAATTTTGTATTTTTTAATGAAATTATACATAAATGTGAAGAATATTGTAAAAAAATTTCTAAAAAAAATTAGACTTTTTTAACAAAACATAAATAAAATACGAGTTTTTAACTGTGAAAAATATAAAAATTCATATTAAATACATATTTTGTTAAAGAATTCTAATTTTTTTTTGGGAGAGGTTCTTATAATATTATGAATTTTTCTGCAAAATTTTATTCAAAAATATAAATTCTACATTTGAGTTTACTTTAAAAGATGGACCAAAAGTGAAGATGGAACATTTTTTAAGAATTTTTTAGAAGGATTAAAACGAAAAGTTGACATATTTATAGAGACCAAAAACATATTTGAGAATTACTTTTCCCACCCTCCTGTGTTCTCCTGCGCCCGGCAAAAATTCCAAAAATACCCATGGTCCGAAAAATAAATTTTGAACCAGATTGTTAGTGATTACGGAAAATATAATTCGGAAAAATACGATATAAAGTTTTATGTGTTTATTTGATGTCAAAGGTCTTTGTTGACCGTTATACAACCCCCACATAAGCTACAATGCAATTGCAGGGTTGTATGAACGGTCAACAATGACCGTGACACCACAAACACACCTAAAAAACTAATGTTTTTGAAGAAAATGTAAGAAAGGTGGTGAAGTGAAGAATGAAGGAAATTGTTGAAGATCCAAACCTTTTTATAGCTTTAAATCAATCATAGGTCATAAGTACAGTCAAATAAAACGTGTTCCACAATCAAAACCGTCAAAAAATGCTTTAAAACTCCACTAACCGGTCAAAACTCTGGCGAAACGCGACAATCCAAAATAAACAGAGGTGTTACGAATTTTATATTCCGGAATGCATGTAGTTTGTCCGGATTATAAAATTTGAACTGAATCATACCCTGTATTTGAAGCGTTTTCATGGGGAATGACTTGAAAAAAAAAATAAAACAAAGGTACATAAAATAAATAAAAACAACACAAGACAAATAAATAAAAGCATAATAATAGAAATGATGAATCTTTTGGGAAAGTGTTCGAAGAGGAGCTTTTGAACTCAATCCTGCAGGCTTGCCAACTGACATGTTACGATCAGCATGCCGACATGATCGAGTTCATAAGAACCTTTTCTTCCCCTCCATCCTCTTTCCCCTTCTTTCCTCTCCACGAGTGGTTGGAGCTACTGGTATAGCTTACCCCCTTCCCCTTTCTTAGGCTCTTAGGAGATTAGAAATAGTTTTAGGTTATTATGTAATAAGCTTCAACATTATTGTAATTATTATTCATATATTAATAAAATGAGTTATTTTTATCTCTGTGTTCTTTTTAATTCTGTTTTTTTTATGTTTATTTGCATTTTATTACACGAATTTGAAAGACTAAAATAAAAAATTCTAAAAAAGGAATATTCTGGATTTCAAAATCCAGAAAATACTAACAATCTGATTTGGAAAACTTAATTTGGACAAATATATTTTTGAAAAAAAATAGGGCGCGAGAATTCCATCCGTGAAAAAAGTAATTCTCAACATATTTAACCCAAAAATTATACTTATATCTAATCCTAATTAGCATTGCTAAGACCTTTGCAAACTTTGCCTCCAAACATTTCTGACCGTTGATCAAATCTTTCTGATGGTTTGCATTGTAAATGACAAACCCTTTTATCTGCATCAATTTTCCAATAATGGGCTCGGTCAAGAGCATGGAATACGAGTGTTTTATGGGAAATTAGATGCATTTACTTCCATCTATTCCCCAAAACCAGGTGATGCAAAGACAAAGAATATGGGAATAATGGCTCTGCATTTCTCTTTGGTAACAGTCATAGGTTCACACAAATTTCCACCTTCTCTCCACCCAAATTTCATTTCGTTTGTTCTTCTTCTTCACCCTCATCGCCTCCACTTCCGGCAACCTCACCTGAAACCACTTCGAGAACGATGAGATTCAGATCGAAAGAAAATTTCAATTCAAATCTGAATCTCAAAATCATCTCCATCTCTACATGCCTGTTTCAATCCATGAAAACACGTTGGATTTTTTTGTTTTATTTTTAATTTTATGCTATTTCTGTAATTTCAAAATATGGGTTTGGTTCTGTCTCTGTTTCATGAGTTTTTTTTTTAAGGATTCACAAGGTTCACGAGTTAACATTAAATTGCTTAATTTTTGTGTATTTTTTTCTAATGGGTAAGCAATGATGTTGTCAAGAATGTACAGTGGTAAAAAGAATGGTGGGTTCTGTCTAATCAAGAGAAATTGTTAAGTGATTTTGAAACTATGAATAAAGCTATGTGTGTTTGAACAGAAACACTTGAAGGAATTCAATTTCTGATTCCAATTCTCAGAAACGATTCTGGCTCGAGTTGGCAACGGAAGAATCGCAGAGGTAACATAATGTACTATTTTAAAAAAAATTGTCTTCTTTCTTGCTAGCTTTCTATGTTAAGCTTAGGGTTGGAAACTTTGATGTGGCAGAGGCAACATAATGAAGCGGGAGCCAGTAAGGAATGATAGTTGACTGGTGGTAATATGTATGTGTCCTGTTTTGGTGTCTGTGTCTGTGCTTCATATGTTCCGACCCTCTGTTTGATTTGATTATTGTGTCTGCCTGTAGATAATCCAAAGAAAATTGACCACTTGGTTAAGCTTGAAGGTGCTAAGGATAGATTGCAACTATTTAAGGCAAATCTACTTGAAGAGGGTGCCTTTGATTCTGTTGTTCAAGGCTGTCATGGTGTGTTTCACACTACATCTTTTTGTCATGATCTTAAATCCTCAGGCTGAATTGATTGATCAAAGGGACTCTCAATGTTCTCAACTCATGTGCAAATTCCCCATCACTCAAATGTGTTGTCTTAACATCTTCTGTCGCTGCTGTTGCATACCATGGAAAGCCTCGAACTCCTGATGTTGTTGATGAGACTTGGTTTACTGATGCTGATTTTCTTGTTAAATCAAACTTATGTGCCTCTCAAAAACCCTATTCTTTGTTGCATTGGTTTACCAATTTGCCTACTAAATTATTTTTAAACTAAACTATCACTTTCATTCCAATTTAATCCATAAACTATATAAATATTTTAAGTAGTTCTTTAAGTGTATAAAAACTATACTACATTGATGAATTTTTTATACTTTAGGACTACTTAGTATATGTATATATTTTATGGATTAAATTGAAGCTTAGGGTTGGAAACTTTGATGTGTCAACGACAACATAATGAAGCGGGAGCCAATAAGGAGTGATAGTTGACTTTGAACGCAAAATCTGATGGATCTCAGACGACGACAAATGGGTGACTGTTCGTTGTAGAAGACCAATCGTCTATGGGGGTTGAAAATTCATTGAGTTCCCAAAAGATTTATATGTATGGAATTGTTTTAAACCCCCTTTTTAATTATGTGATTTAAGAACTTTGTATGTCTCAAATTGGGGATTGAATATGCTACTATATATTTGATCCTAAATCCACATCTATTATGATGTTGTTCCTGTAATTTTTTCTCTAACTTTGTTTATTCCATTACATATTTGGTTTGTTTGCAAGTGAATTGATGATATTTAAATAGATTTTGTATTATAATGTTAATAAATTGATTGATACTTTAAAATATCATGTGTATTTTTTCTTTTCAAACACACCAATATGTCGATTGATGCTGACCATTAATGATTGTGCTTTCCTCTTCACTGTGTTTATAAATTGAAAATATGATTGCCAAGTATAATCAGTTACAGAAATGAACAAGTAGTGAATTTTTTTTAAAAAAAAGCAACCACAAATCTAAATACAATATATCAAAACATAAATTCTATACTTAACATGCCTTCATGATCTTCCTATTATAATGTAGTGCTTTTATAGTAACATGCTTTTAAACAGAAATTATATACTGAACACATCATTTATGAATCACAGTATGCTCCTGCATTTAATTTGTAGTCCTCCTTTGTGTCTTCCTTTGGTAGTCCTCCTTTGTGTTTAATCACATTATGAATCACATAAATTCTATCTGGAACATACATAGCAAAATTACATTAATTTATGAATCATTGCAGATGCATGTTGATTTAGATTATTGTTTGTTTGTCTTTGTGCAGCAAAAGTCGATTGGTCAGCCACTATTGATGGGTGATTGTGACAATTGGTTTATAGTTTGTGCTTTTATCTAACTGTTTATTTCCCTTTATCTAAAGTACTCCATCTGCGACATTTTTTTAATGTAAAAGATGTGTTAATGTGAATGTAACAACATACTCTTATTCTTCCATCGTTGTTGGTCGAAACTCTCCGTTCTGAATTAAGATGGTTTGCAGACTTGAATGATCTAACATTTCCTTTCCTTATAATCTATTTTTTTTCTCCCTTTCTTCACTCAAAATTTTTCATTTCCACACATCTCCAAATATTTGTTTTTAGAGTTAGGATTTGAGTGTTAGTCTTTCTCTTCTTCATGTTTCTCTACAAATTTCAATTGCTGCTTTAGCAAAGGCACATTACAATCCATCTAAAATTTTCTCTGCATTTTTTTTTTACAGGAACATGAACAAGAGCAGGAGAGGGAGAGATCGACAACAAAGTTATTGATCAGTGATTGCAGTGACCACTTCAACATTCCTATCATCTCAATTAGTTAATCTACGCTACATCTCAATCAAAGTAAAGATTTAAAAAAAAAATAGATATGTCTGATAATATTGGTTTTAGAAGGCAATGAATCACATGTTTTAATATATTAATCAAATGGAGATATAATTAAGAAATTCAATTCATGGACTGAGCTTAATATGTTGGGAAGTTGGATTGTAAGATTTATTGTTGAGAATTGTTTTCTTCTATGATAACTATATGCATATGCATCAACATCAGAATTTGGTTTACCCCATCCTGTTCTATTTGATTAAACAAAGTGTCTGTTGCTGCTCAAGAGATTCAGAAATCAAGTTGGTGTTTACAAAATGACAAGAGAGGTTATTTTTTATGTCAAGGTATTCAAGTGCTAGATATAAATTAAAAAGAATTAGCAGGAAGGTTGTTGTATCGTTTTGCTGTCCCCCCTTGCCGATCATTTCATAGTTGTTTACAATTTCTGTGTTTCTATGATTTTATGTGTGTAAGCGGATATTTCCTTGGAGGATTCTTTTTCGAGTTTTAATTATTTATTTAAAATCATCATAATTTAATATCAAAGGATTTTCCTCTGTTAACATATTATTTTCCTAAGCGGTTTCATTTGAAATAGACTATCAACAAGAGTCATGGTCAATCGCTTAAAAATGTTGAAATATATTTGTCAACATTTGTGTTTTTACGTAGTCAATTATATGTCGTATTTTCTAGAGTTATTTCAAGAGAAAGATTGAAGATTATGATAACCAATGAAAACGGTAAATATACTAATATAACTTCAAACATAGTCTATAGAGAAGTATTTCGTATTTTATAATTAATTATGTTAATGTTAAGTAAACTGTACGTATCGTACAACTTATTGTCTTTTCAAATCAATAAAATGATATATATTTGATTTTTATATATTATAGTTGATATGACTCGTACGTAAAAAGAAGATATCACTATATTTTATTTTATTAATGTAATAGATCATATTGTAATATATTAACTTCTCCGTTGTCCGCACGCGTAAAAGTTCTAATAATAAAAATCCAATCCAAATTATTGTAGGTTATTTGGGGGAACTGTTTGATAGAAACGGAATCCCGCCACAGGGTAGTTGCTTCAAATACCCAATTACCCATACTCCGCATCGCTCAAACAGTTTCTCTCTTTCTATCTCTATCGCGCTCTCACAAACGACGAGAAGAAGAAGAAGAAGAACAAGATGCAGATCTTCGTCAAAACTTTGACCGGAAAGACTATCACTCTCGAGGTTGAGAGTAGCGACACCATCGACAACGTCAAGGCCAAGATCCAGGTTAGTTAGGGTTTCTTATGATCGATGATTTTGTTACTTTTAAGGGTTTTATCAAAATTTCGTGTCTGCTAGGTTTTACAATTGAAATTATTTGTGAAGATTCTACTGATTAAACAACAAAGAAAAACTATGGGTGTGTGTTTGGAATTTGGATTAGGTTACTTTTATGGAATGATCAATATTAGTTTTGGTAATACGATGACTCGATTTTGTGATTAGTAGCAGAGACGGTGTACACCCCAAGTTTAGGTTGGCATGGTGGTTTTGGCTTGGGACCTTGGAGTGTGCTCCTCTCAAGGTCTCAAGTTCGATTTCTCTGGTGCCGATTTCAATGGACTAGTCCTTATAGAGTTTTGCTCTGGCTTTAAACGGCACCACAAGTGGATGGTGGGATTTGGCCCCTCCTATTAGTTGGTCCTTGGATCGGATATTAAGTAAAAAAAAAAAGAAAAAGAAGACAACGGTGTACTTCCAATACAGCTTCTTGTTGTCACTAGGGCATGATTGGGTTTTAACAGGCTTAACAATGCTCCAACTTCTGACAGATCATGTTAAATGATTCTAGAATCTGCAAGTTCTCTTCATAATTGACTAGATTATCTGAATTTGGTGTGAAGCCTTGGACAGTAGGGAATGTTGATCTCTTAGTAATAACTAGAGGTTACTCCTGTTTGAGCCGTTCATTTCAATATGCTGCTCTTTTCCTAAAATAGTCATCAGCCACACTTTTCTTAAATATCATACATTGAATATCAGATCTTATACATGGAAAGCATTTTAAAGCCTTGTCAAAATGCATATCAGAATCGTGAAAACCCAAAATTTTGCTATTTCACTCAGCGCTACCAATCTGGATCGTGAATAGAATCTTGAGTTGAGTAAAATCGGTGCAAAATCGCATAAAAACATGAAATCGGCGTGTAATTGCTATACGATTCTAATGATCCTGGCTTTGAGTTGTTTATGTTTAAGCTTTGTGACTAAGTTGTTTTATGTTTAAGATTTGAGACTTTGAGTCTTTTCTAAACCTATCTATGTGATATTCTTTAATGCTTTAAGATTTCTATACCCTAATTGATCCATGCTACTGCAATAGATTGGCCCAGATAAACTGAAACTAAGCTGCAGAGCCTTTATCTGTTTTATATGACGTGATGCTGACTGAGTTTGTCTGTTAGAGGATAAGTGGTAGTGTCGTTATCATTTGTAAGTTGCATCACATTTCTAACTGCTAGTGGAATATGTTGTTGTAGGACAAGGAAGGTATCCCTCCTGACCAGCAGAGGTTAATTTTCGCTGGTAAGCAACTGGAAGATGGTCGCACTCTTGCTGATTACAACATACAAAAGGAATCAACTCTTCACTTGGTCCTGAGGCTCAGGGGAGGAACCATGATTAAAGTGAAGACTTTAACTGGAAAAGAAATTGAAATTGACATTGAGCCAACAGATACAATTGATCGTATCAAGGAGCGTGTTGAAGAAAAAGAAGGAATTCCACCTGTGCAGCAGAGGTTCTGCCTCTCTCTCTCTCTCTCTTGTGTTTTTTGGGCTTGGCTAATTCATTGCCGAATGTTATAACTCTTAAATTAATACACGTCACTTGTTCATTGCAAAACTCGTGTTTCTGATAATATATTTGAATATTATCTGCCAGTATTATTTTGGCAGATAAACTTAGAGAAAATTCATGCATTTATATGTCATTGGTTCAGTTTTCTCTGCTCACTTTAAAAGCTTACTCACGTAAGGATTTGCTCGAGGATCACGTGGTCTAGTAACTTGATTTACATGTGATCTTGTATTTGTAAAATGATATAAATTGTATTTTTTTTTTTAAATAATTATATATCACTTAGTTTTTATTTCTCTATCCTCTGTATAATATGATTGTTGGATGCTTCATCTAGGATTCTAGATAAGCATATAATCTAAAGAGTGTTTGGGAGGGCCTATAAGTTAAATATTCATGCATAAATCCATACACAGTGACTTTTGAATTGAAAATTATCGGTAATGTGATAGTTAGTTAGGCTGAGACAGTTAGAAGAAATGTGTGTTGCCTATGATGAGAAGAGGAATTTTAGAGGGAGTCATTTGGTGAGAACTTGATCTCAAATTTCCTGGGATTTGCATTCTTTCTGTACATTTTTGCACTCAACCTGAACTAGTTTCTAGGTCTAGCAAAACTTCATTTCTGACTGATCTGATCAAAGAATAGCACATTGATAGTATTTATGCAGGTCTGGTTGACCAACTATGTAAACAAGAAATACAAATATCATACAAATCCTTAGAGAAATAAGGAAATGAAAACATAAAGTCCCTCTTCTCATCATAGTGGTGGGTCCTCCAATTCATCGTGGTGCAAAGCATCGCAGTTCTGTTCCTCGGTGTTGTTCATCGGTTTCAATTCTTTCTGGTTTCAGCTTCATTTCTATTTGGCTTAGACAGAACCGGTTTTTCAAAACCTGTTCTAAACTTTAAAAAACAGTTTTGAAGCTTCAAAGTTCTGATTTTAAAAAATATCAGCCCTAGAATTGCAATACAACCATAGATTTACTCATATTACACATTTTCAAACCTTTTAAAAAACCAGTCTTGTAGTTTTTTATTTTTATTTTTAAGATTCTACTATGTGCCAAAGAAAGGAACATAAATCTGCTTTAGTATGATTCTTTTCAGGTTAAAGTAGCTCAAAAACTTTCAGTTCAGAAGGATGAAAACCATAATTTTTTATTATGAGAACTTTTAGTTTGCTCATTTTCTCCATCAACTGTGGGAAATACTCCATCCGCCGTAGACAGCACTTTTCCCAATAAGCATCCTCTAGTTTGATCACTGAGGAGAAATGAACCCTTCTCAAACAATTAACTAAAATCATAAACATTCCTCAAAATATTATTCTAGTATCCACTATTGCTAGTGGTATCATGGGCGAAAGTTATTGTACTCTTCTGGTACAAACTTCACACATTATTCTATTATCTAGTATTTCACAAACATCAGCATGGCGAATCTCATATAAATAGTTTTTTGTTTAGCAATTAAGCTATTCACCTTGAGGACATGGATACTGTTTTTGGGTGGGGGAGTATTGATAGGTTTGTCAAGAGATTTATTTAGTTAGGACTAGATAATAAGAAGAAATTAATTTGTTGCATGTATTGCCTATGAATAAGGAGGGCGTTGAGAGGGAGTCATTTGGTGCTAATTAGAATTGGGACTGGGCAGTCTTGTATCTCTCGAATATACAGGGATCTACATAACTTTATGTACGTTTGTACACTCAATCTGAACCACTTTCTATCATAGTAGTACATAATTTTCTTCTTGTCATTGGTATTTCTTATACAAGTATCATTGAGTTGGATTGCATATTTACTGGTAGATTTATTGAACAATGCTCAATATTCAAGAACAATACTGAGTTTTGATTCTAACGCTTTAATTTGGTGTTGAGTTTAATTTAGTTTGCAGTTTTAGAAATATGTTTTAGCTTTCTTCGCTAGGAACTGTAAATGAAAAATTAATTTTTTTTTCTTAATTATATTGGAAACATTAGAATCTTACATCTGTTGTCATTTGCTGCAGGCTCATATATGCTGGTAAGCAGCTTGCTGATGACAAAACAGCTAAAGAGTACAACATTGAGGGCGGTTCCGTGCTTCACTTGGTGCTTGCATTGAGGGGTGGAAATTAGTAAGGTAGAATGCACATTCCAATCTCAAGACATTAGCTTGTTCAGACTTGGTCACTTTCTAGTTCTTGGTAAATGTTTAAAAATTGCTTCTGAACCTAAAGACATGAAAGGAAGCTCTACAGTCGTCCATCTCTGAGGACATGATTGTTCTGTTATGTGCTTGGTTTTATAAATTTGGGGTAACTATTGGTGGTCACTTCGTTGTATGCTTTTAAACCCAAAAGTTGACATCTTAATGAATCTCTAAACTAATAATTTTTAACCACAAGTACAATGGTGAGAGTTTTGCTCTGTGATCATCTGTACAGAGGTAAAAGTTTAATTTTAGGTTTTGGGCCACAAGCACAATGGTGGTGGCCCTGGCTGAACTGGATGAATGATATAGATCTGAACGTTATTGTCAGACAGCCCAAATATTGTATGTATTCATGTTAGCATGGCTGATATTTTGGCCCAGTTACAATTTGAAAAGAATGCGCCTCTTGAATGAATATCTGGCTTCAGAATGTGGTCCAGTGAATATCCAGGCTGTGTGCCTTAGTCGGTGCCATTTTGAGATGCAAACTTCGGAACTATTAGAAAACAAGAGGAGTGGTGATAGGAACACTCTTTTTTCTAGCACTCTCTTCAACACTCACATTGCTTTATGTTGGATTTGTTTTCAAAGTGAGACCCACATTGCTTTATGTTGGGGTCCATTTCCAAAGTGAGACCCACATTGATTTCATCTATTTCTTAAGATTTAATCCTCTATGGAGCTACATTTTAAATGAGTTTAGCCATTGTTTGGATGTGTGACGGATGCTTGAGTTTTGCGTCCCGAGGCAAAAGTGAACATGATATTGTGAAGCTAATATTTGTGGCTTCTCAATAAACGCACGTTTACTCTCTCCCCAACGCACAAACAAACAGGCTACTATTCTTAACTTTCGTGTTTTCACATATAACTTGTGTTTTCACATTTGATAGAAGCTAGTATTCTTAGCTTCTTTCATGTTAGAGTGGCTTTGAAATGCACGGAATTATTGTTAAGAGGCCAAACCAAATACTAGTTAACTCGAATGCACCGATAGTCTACAATAATTTTACACAAATGTTAAACTTATTTGACGATAACAGTGCATACATATTTTTTAATTATATTAAAGAGAATATGGCTGTGGGAATTTCACTTGGGAAGCTAAAATATTTAAGCTGTAGTTTTTCTTATGTATTATGTTATTAGTCTTGTTAATTTGTGTCATGGCGACACTTGTTAAGGAATCCAAGAGTAAAAATATTATCTTAAAAAAATAATATTGAATTTTATAGAATTGAATTCACAAGTTTTCAGATGAATATTTTTATATTGAAATTCTTAACATGTGCTTAGAATATAATTTTTTTCAAAGTAAAATTTTAACTTTTGGATTCTTTGACATATGCCTTTTATTTTTATTTTTTTTAGAGGACTCTGACCTATATCCTTAAAGTATAAGTTAGCATAACCCATCTCATAAGGTAAATGCTCATGTTATTTGGGATAAGCATGAGACGTTGACGCATAGCTTTGTGGAAGGATATGCATGCATGCGTATAGTGACTGGTGTACATTCAATGTTCATAATTGAGATGGTATAAATTTGAATCTAGATTTAGGTATGCAATAATAATGTTTTTACTGATTTGTGGATTGCAAGAGGAAATGAATGTGTTTGCCTCTTGATTAATCTACTTCAACTTTCGTGCAAAGGAGTTTGAGAACAAATCATTAACCTGATAATTGAATCTAGTTTTAGCTTGTCATGTTTGATTTGATGCCAATTGTCAGCGACAATCTCAACCTTCATCAGCTTTTGCACATAGAGTAGGATCAATTGATGTTCCTTACTTTATTTTTTATTTGAAAAAAAGCTTCAATTACTCAACTACTTCTAAATTATAAGTAATGATTTGATTATATTGCTCAAAACAAATGATTAAAAACACCTAGTGCAATACCATTATTGAGCAAGAATAATTAGCAAATAAAAATAGAGTAGCTGAGGTAGGGCTGTGTTGTTGATGATAAGCTTGAAATCAAATTCAATGGTCAAGTTGATGCGTATGCAACAACTCGAAAACGACATAAAAGGTTCAGTTAAGCACTGCTGCCAAGAGACGAACTGTATGCTTAACTCATCCAATTCTATCTACCAACCAGAAGTGTCCAATTCGGAACAAACCAAACCATGTACGTAATTTGGTTCTTTAGTCTCAAGTCATAATCAACGTCAAATACATCACTGTTAATAATTGCTCAAGGTTGTTTGAAACTCCTTATACACGTGTTTCTGGATTAAAGTTAAGCTTGGACAATCATTCTTTGAGTGTAGAAACTAGAAAGTGGGATATAATCTAATAGAAATTCATACGGATACGGTTATGTGTATAACTTCTTGAGACTTTTTATTACATTGATGTATGGCATACACGATGAAAGAAAAATTTAGAATGACATCTTTATCAAAGTATATGATATTTTAATTCATTGAGTATTTTCATTTGTTTAGTATTTCATTGAATAATAACTAGGTAAGATAAGTTTTCCTTGAATAAAAAAACTCCTAACAAAAATGTTTTCCTTGAATAAGTTTAGATTTATTTCGCATAACTTCATCTCAATTCTCAGGCGTGGATTGAGTGAGAATATTAATTACAAAAATATTTGCTACCTCGTAAGTTTGTTTAAATGCATACATTATATGAAGGTTGTAACCTATGTTGAGAAAGTTATGTTTTTTTGTATGAATTAGAAAATTATGTTTTGAGTTTATAAGCTGAAATAATCTTTTAAGAGAATATTTTAGTTGATTGTTACCTGGATACCATAGTTGATTTTTAATTAATAAACACGTTATAATGTAGCTTTTTTCTTTTAAAAATGGTGATTTGAAATAAGTTAAAAATAAATTAAGCTATAAGCATGATGTGCCATAATTCCTTGGTATTACTTATTTTTAACCTTTCTATGGTATCAGAAAAACTCCAATGCATGTTCAAGTAAGTGATATGATTTCAGCATTAGAACTAATCTAGGTGCCAGTTGAAGTTGATTAATTTTAAGCACATTTTATTTACTATCATTAATATATTTAAAATGAAAGTTTACAAAAGCTCCCAAAATGTGCTGTCAATAATTTCATCATGATGTACATGCACCTAAATATTGACGAAATCCTACAAATTACTGCACGGCAATACATATTCTAAATTTGTTGGCTGTCCAAATGATCAAAAGGAAAAAACCAAAAGAAAAAAGTCATAGGAAAAGGCCATTATGCCACGTAGATATTTTTGAAATAATTTTATTATTTGCGTTTACAATTTACTCTTCACCAAAACCCAAAAAAGGTAAAGTAATAGACTGTATAAAAATACTGTTTTATCACCTCCAAAAAAAAAATACCGTTTTACAAAAGGTTGTTTAACTACTTTTTCTCACCTAAAAAAACTTCTTTTTATTTTTTTTCTGAAGAAAAATGATCATGTTGATTTAAGTTGGGTCAGAAGATGACTAAAATCTATCTAAAGATTGTTCCAAACGAGATATTAAATTTGAGTGCTTTCAATCCATTCTAAAGTTTTTCTTTTAACAAATTAACATGCAATATTTTTTACCGAAGCTTATTAAGTCAACCACTTAATTTAACTAATCTAAATTTTTCTCACTTTTTTTATTGAAGGGTGAATTTTTCTCACCAGTAAATTATCATAGACTATGATTTTGTAGAAATGGGTTTCCACAAATCAGTGGGTCATCCATTGCTAGCCTTGCCATCTGTTATGTGACTGGACTAAAAACTAGGGAGCCCAAGTTAAGAAACTACGATTGTGAAGGGTGATAAGGATATAGAAAATAAAAGCATTAATTAAATAGTATAAGGTAACGCATCAACTTTCCACATATGAAAAAAGTTTGGGCTAATCCATTGCTCTCATCTCAACCATTTTCATAATTAAAGAGTAATACAACCAAACATTTGTTGCCCTTAACTTATCATACACCCGACATTCATATACAATAACTTAATTATTATTGACTAAAAATTCAAGATTAGATACCCCACTTACATCACAATGGTGCCAAAATCCAACATTTAATTAAAGGACTACCATAAAAAGAAAAATGAAAAAGAGAACATGTCATAGAGTCATTGGATTAGAGTTACTTGATTATAATCATCATAATTATTATATAATAAAGAGTAAGATTGGTAGAATAATTGATTAGCTTGGCACATAATTAAGAGGGGCATCTATTTGGCTCTGTCTTGAATTACATCGAATCCCATCTCAGTTGGATCGGTTGCTTGGAGTTCATATGAGATTCCATCCAAAGCTCTTCTTAGCCCATCTTTTGATGTTGCGTATAGTATCTTTTCTCTTATTCTTGATGCTGTTGGTGACCTGAAAATTTTACCCAAAAATATCCCTCACATTCACATTCATCATTATCATCTTATAATTGAAACCAAAATTGTATATTCATCAAATCATATGGTATAATGGGCCAGCTTGTATTAGACTCATAAATCATTAAATTGTACAACTAGTATTTGGTACTTATCAAGTAAAAGTAGAAGAAAAAAAAAAGTTAAGTATAGGTCTAGATTGACGGTAAGTTTGATAAAATCAAGGTGACACTGTAGTTTTGACAAACTCATCGTCAATCCAAATACACAGAGTTGTAGAGTCCAATTTGAATTGTTGGGTTAAACAAAAGACATTGAGCAAACATTGAAGTTGGATTAATCTAACAATTGAGATTGATGAGAAATTAGAACATTACCATGCAATGAAGAAGATCTTGCTCTTGCGGCAGTTGTCAACAGTGACAAAATCAAAATCAAAGACAGCATATCTACAATCATCATTAGGCAAAGAAGCAGCAAGATCATCATAGTTTTCTCCAGGACCACCAACCTTGTCAACGGTCACAAGCCTTGTTTTTTCATCGATCTTGAAAACTATGTACCTATGCACCTTCTTCCACTTCATCTCCATGAAAGAGTTCTTGCACTCATCAGTTACCCACATCCCAGTAGTAGCCTGTTCAGATTCATATTATTTGTTAATTCTACCATAAACATGTGTATAAACAAAACAAAACAAAATTCATCAATATTAAACATATGATATAATAATATATAGAACAAAGTAAAACCACACACACTCTAATTAATATGAGTGAGATGATTTAAAAGGTAAAGAAGTACCATTTTGAAAGCCATCGCCATTGTTATCTGATGAGAAGAAGAAGAACCAAGTTGGTCTTACTTTTTTTCTTTTCTTAATTTATGATATTTTTATAATGGTTGACACAATTTTGAAGAATGGGACTCAGGTCTTTTCTATATATAAATAGCGATTATTGAGATTGCCATTGGTTTTCTTTACATTTACCATTTTGTCCTAGTTAGTATTATCACCACATTTCCTTTCCATACCAAGTTCCAAACACTTGTTGACTTGTTGTCATTAACATCGAAGAGATAATTGAAACATAAGTTCATGATAAAGTGTAACTTATTTACTCTCTCCGTTCCAAATTGTATATCGTTTTTAAAAAAAAATTGTGGTAAATTATATGTTGTTTTACAATATGAATGAATAATAATGTTATTTTTTCTATTATACTCTTAACTATTTATTACTCTCTCTTCTTTCATTTCTTTAATTTATCTTTCTTATATCATTTATTAAGGACAATTTTGTAAAACAACTCATAATATCCATTTTCCACACAATATTAATTACATTTCTTAATACGTGTGAAATGCCCAAAACGTCATACAATTTGGGACGGAGGGAGTAAAATATTAACAAATTATTAATGTTTTTTTTTAGAAAAAAACAAATTATTAATGTTTCTTTTTCTATTATATTATTTATTATTCTCTTTTCTTTTAATTATTTTTTTTTTGTCATTGATGATTAATAATTTTATAAAATCATTAATAATTTATTTTTTCCATAAAAAAAAACTGAATTTTTTAATACGCGTGAAATGGCAAAGTGCCATACTATCTCAATCTCGAATACAAGCCATAAAAATCTCAAAAATTTTGGTCTCAAATATAAGCAAAATACAAATCACCAATACTAAAATTAATACATTTATTCCAAATTCACCCTCAAATTAAATTTTGATTTTTTCTCTCCAAATTTTGATATACTCCCTCCGACCCTTTTTGAAAAAGACAAGTGAGTCAACAAAAGTTGATATATTTTGTCTATACTCCATCCGTTTTAAATTATTTGTCATTCTAACAATTTGAAATAGATTAAAAAATATAGTTAATGTTGTATAAAATTGGGTAATTGCGAGTTGTTTTACATAAATATCATTTATTAATAGTATGGAAAACATAAACTAGAATTAGAAAAAGATAAAGTAATAACTAGTATAGCGTATAATAGGAAAATGTATCATGCTAACTTGTGCCTTAAGGACAAAAGAACAATTTTGCATTGAAAAACATAATATTTTAACTTTTAAGAAGTTGAATACACGACTTTTGATACATATATTTCTATAATGAGTTCTTTAACATGTGCCCTTGAGGGCACAAATTATCATTTGCCTAAAAAAATAAGCATTAATGATTCATTGATATTGTAAAATAATATAAAATTTGAAATAAACAAATTTCGCTAGAATGACATATACTCCGTCCTTTCCTTTTTAAGTATCTCTTTTGTAGAAATGTTTTGTTTCTATTTAACTGTCACTTTCAAAGTTCAATGCAATATTAAATGTTGTTTATCAATATTACTATTAGTTATATATTGCAAAGAGTGAAATATATGAAACAAGATATAAAATGAATGAAGTTATTATTGGAAAAAGATAAATTATTGTATCAAAAACAATAACATTTATTGATTGTCTTGATTTGTGTAAAATGTCAAAAGGTAACAATTAAAAAGGAACGGGGATAATAATTTAAAACGGAGGAAGTATTATAAACCAAATGCATAAACTTTTGTTGACTCTTTTATTTTTAAAAAAAGGACCAGGGTGACTATAATATGTTTTCAATGTTCAATTTCCAAGACAAGGGCAAAACAAGATTATAATTACAGTTTTGGTCCCCCTATTTTGATCATTTTACGAAATTAGTGCCCCTATTTTAAAATTCGACAGTTTTGGTCCTTCTATATAATAATTTGTCTAAAATATGGTGTTATAACATGTTTTAAATGAAGCTTTTAAGGGAATTTT
>Ga0315913_1002907_pt1 | contig 20379 bp, 9 predicted proteins | sample MpolsnodulesMG_FD_207736 | JGI IMG/M metagenome (GOLD analysis project Ga0315913, IMG submission 207736) | Medicago polymorpha root nodule microbial communities from Los Angeles, California, United States - small nodules | ecosystem: Host-associated > Plants > Roots > Nodule | place: USA... | reverse complement strand
GTGGCTTCAGTCAATGTCGATGTCTTTGACACAAATTATTATTTTATTTTTTTTAGGATTAGAGGAGACCAAACTTAAAGTCTCTGATTTATTTTTTATAAAAAAAGGACGAATCGTTTGATTATATCTAAAAAAATTGCTTTCTTTCGTCTAATGTTTTTTTGAAGGATTCTTTCGTCTAGTTGTTTTATTGAATAAAAAAATGTTTCAAGATGGAAAAAGGAAAGGAAATTCTTCTGTTCATTTTTAACCGTCGTTTTATTATAACATTTTAACAAATAAATTTATTACTGTTTTTTTGACAAAAAATAAATATATTACATTTAGAAAAGATGGTTGTATAATACATTAATTATTTCTTTATTAGTCATAAATAACTAAAAATGGCAAATAATATAATGATAATTTCCTTGCAAATGAAACATTTAAAAAGAAATAGGGTAGATTGACTCCCTCCAAATTAGTCGTAATTGGATGATGATTTGAGAAAATGAAAATAAGACTCAAACAGTGGTCAATATAGAAGCAAGCAGCCGTGTTTGGTTTTTCTTTTCATTTCTTCGCCAAACTGTTTGTTCCCATCACACACACGCAAACACGCCTACGTTTCTTTACTTCTCTTCTAACTTGTACTTTTTTAACAAATTAAGATCTCAATATTCAGTTTTTTAAGGGTAAGGAATTTCTATTTACTTTTCTTGTGTTTTGAGATTCCTGATTTGTTTGTAATTGTTGATTTTAGTTTAGTATGGGTGAGAACCTAAGAAGGATTGAAAGTGGGAGTTCCAGCTCAAGTTTGGGAAGCAGCTTTCATGAGGACACAGAGGATGATCAAACCATTGCTAACATGTTGGCTGAAGACGAAACTCTCCACGCCGGTAGTAGACAGCTTGGGAAGCGCCTTTCCCACTTAGATTCCATTCCGGTATGTTTTTGTCGCCATAATTGATTCTCGAGGTGTATACTTAATTTTCATATGTTTGGTTGCTCTCCAGTATAATTGATTTTGCCTTTGAGAGTTGATTCTAACTTGTTAGGGTTAGTAACTGAGTCTAAAGATGATTTTTCCACTGAATTTTTTTTTTTTTTTACGTTAATGTATTCAAACATAAATCACTTTACATTCAATTCAACTCATTTTAAGTAAAATCAATTTTTGTCACGTAGAACCAAACATGCGCGTTTTCTCAATTGCAACGAAACTAATTGAATAACACCTTTCTGAAATTAGGAGATATTAGAATAGAAATGTTAAGCTTAACTAAAGGGATGTTGTGCAAAATGTAGTTTGTAAAACTGATTTGGGGAGGTGATTAGAGTCTGTTATGATTATGAAACCTGCTTGGAGAAGTCATCAACCATGTTGTGGTTGGGATCAGGGCCAGCCATCAGCATGTGCAACATGGGCTATGGCACAGAGGCTCAAAATGTTGAGGGTCTAAATCCCAAATTTTGAGGACTCCAAAGTGTTTGAGCGTCTGAGTTCCTGCATGTACCAATTTTTAAGGGACTAAATTCCTGCATATACCAATTCCCGTATCCAAAATTTTAAGGTTCTAAAATTAGAGCTTGGCCTCTAAAATGTTTAAGATGGTGCAGTTGGGATTGTACTGTAAACAAATACTACACACAAACCAACTTTGCTACCTAAGCATGTTTGGTTTTAAAAATTATTCTGTTTCTGTTTCTTGTTTTCATCATTAATTATGGAAATGTTGATTTATTTTCACTTTTCCCCCTATTTTCAAAGATTTTTATGAGAAATGGTGAAATTGATAAAAATGATATGTTTTTGGTTTCTATGTTGTCTTCATTAAATTCTCTACAAGTCTTTTATAATATGAACTGAAGTGAAAACAGTGTAACTTTTTTATTTTATTTTTTAGAAACTAAGAAATGAACATAGATAACATTTTCTAAATAGAAAGAGGCCCTTAACTTCTGAGAATTCCTCATTGGTTGCAAAAACATTTTACCACTTTAGGAACTACTTGAAGAAACGTCAAATTCAACCTTTAAAACTGCAGTAAAACCAGTTGATTGCGCTGCTAAACATAGAGTGCTACACCTTCTAAACCTCTTCTTCTTTTGATCAGAATATGTTAAATTAAGTTAGAATATAATAGAAGATATAGTGCAACTTGAAATCTGTGTTGAAGTCGGTGTATAAGAACGAAGAAGAGATTGGAAATATACAAGTTTGTTTATCAACTAACATCCTAAAATGCTGCTAAACATAGAGTGCTACACCTTCTAAACCTCTTCTTCTTTTGATCAGAATATGTTAGATTAAGTTAGAATATAATAGAAGATATAGTGCAACTTGAAATCTGTGTTGAAGTCGGTGTATAAGAACGAAGAAGAGATTGGAAATATACAAGTTTGTTTATCAACTAACATCCTAAAATGCTTGTATCTTATATGCATTATTTACTCTGATTTGATTTCCAAATCTTCATGTAACCACTTTACCCATACAAAATTTCCATGTTAAGGGCTACCTACTTTACACAACCCTTTGTTTAGTTTTTGTGATATTGTATATTGTTACCTGCATTGTGAATTTGAGATGAGAATACTAATTCAGTATGTTGGCACTTTGCAGCACGCTCCCCGTGTTAATGGAGAGATTCCTGATGTCAATGACGCAACACTAGACCACGAGACGCTGTCAGAAAGGTTTCAAACACTAGCTTGATGTACAGTTATCGTTTTATGTTTTTGTTTTAAAACTACACGAACCAACTGTTTTATTCACATATTTGTCTTTGTATTATAAATGAAGTTATTATTGCCATGTTTTTATGCTTTGCATATTGGAAATTTTCAGTCAGATTGTTGCGAAACATGTTCAATTTCATTGATCTTATTAATGCCGTGATGAGGGAGATATGTAGATAGAGAGATAGTTTGTTCTTTGAGAGATTTATTAATGATACATCTTTTATTTTTCAATTTCTGCAAAAATTCTACACTTTACATATTTCATTATAGAGAAACCTTAGTTAAATCAAGAGATAATGTGATTGAGAATTTTGTGCCATAGAGAGTTGCAATTATGTCAATAATGACGGTGTATAATCATGGAACAGTGGAAGGGAGGGAGCATAGCTGATGTGAAACAAAATCAAGATATTTCTATTTCTCTATAAGGTATTTTGTTCTACGTAATAATTATGGTGCATCATTTTCTACAGGTTGGTTACATATGGCTTGTCAGAACTACAGATGGAGGGTGATGGGAATTGCCAGGTACTTAGGTTTCTTTCCTTAAAAAGAAAATTTGTATGCCATCTTACTTTTTACCCAGTATTTGGCACCTTTGTTACATGTTCCTTCGTTTTATTGTCTAATATCTGTGAAAAACTTAACAGTTCCGAGCTATAGCTGATCAGTTGTTCCAAAATCCTGATTACCACAAGTATGTGAGGAGGCAGGTCGTTAAGCAGGTAGGTTTGTTTTCATTCAGCTATTTTAAAATATTTCAGTGAAACACAGTATGGCGTCCTCACCTGTTTTTCTTACTTTGTGCCGTTTAAGTGTACTGGCGATTGGACAGTGTTACAAAGTATTCAGTTTTCTCAGCAAGCCTATTATTCTCATTCTAATCTATCACTTCTTTTCTGGCTTGTAATGTTTCTCCCAGCTAAAGCATCACAAAAAATTGTACGAGTCTTATGTACCAATGAAATACAAAAGCTACATCAAGCAGATGAAAAAGTTAGTTATCAGTACTGATCATTTTTACTTTGATTTCATTAGAGAGCAGAGTATCAATGGCAAAACTAATTTGATATTTTCATGTTGTCTGGCAATAGATCAGGAGAGTGGGGAGATCATGTTACTCTACAAGCAGCAGCAGACCGTGTGAGTAATCTAAATTCTATAGATCTCTAATTTAGCTAAAGGCTTTACAAGTTTCATCTTTGTTTTCCTCCCTGAATACATATTTGTTATCATTCTAAGGACTGTGTTGCTCAATTAGGAGACTTCAAACCATTTTATATCTAGATAGAATAAAGACCATAATTACAGTAGACTGATAAAAAAATCGGTTTGTATATGAAGACATCACATACACTTCAATAGCTTGTGTCTTCTACTTATATTGTTTTTGGGGTCAGTCGCTTCACTCCACTATCTGAGATTGATATATATATATATGGTCCACTTACACAACTAAACACAACCTTGGGTCGTATGGTTAACCAAACTGTTTTCTTCTTCGTTTATTCGTTTTGGTAGAGAGTTAACCTTGGTCTTTACCAGGTCAGATGTATGGGTCTGCTTATTCGTTTAGGAATTAGTTGCTTTACCGATTATGTTAGCTATAATATTTTTCTTGATCTTACAAGGAAATCATAATCTATTTCCTTTGCTTGTCTTACAAGGTTTAGGGATAAGGAATTAGATATAATACTATAAAATTGGCAACATCATATTCGGAATTTAATTAGTACTTCTGGGATGTGCTTGCTACTAAAATTGTAACTATTAATTGTTTGATTCCATTCATCAATTAGAGAACACTGTACAGTAACATCAATTAGCCAAAAGAAAGGGGGCTCTTGTTTTTTCGGTGTCTGGTTGATTTTAGTTTCTCTCTATAGTTTATAGTATGAAAAGGTCGTGACATCCTTGAACAATTTTTAGCCTAATAGGCTCACTGTTTTCTTATAATTAAAATTTGTAAGCTGTTTTTAAGACATAAGGCTCTCCCCCACTAGTGCTTTTTTTTTTTTCGGGTTAGGATTTGCTCAAGAGCTTAGCCATAAAGATTGTGCTTTCAGAGCTGGACAACAGAAAGGACCATATATAGGCTGAATTAAGGTGTATTATACTCGCAGAAATTCTGTACCGAATATTGATGAGTGAAGCCACAAGTGCAATAGGGTGAAGTTGTGGTGAGCCTTGTAATTCTTAAAGGGTTGACAATTTATGTCCACATTGAATAAATAAGGAAGCTCAATGTGTTATTTAAGCAAAGGGGCTCTCTTTTACTTTTCATGAAATTAAGTCGTATAAAACAAACAATATGTTGCCTCCTCATTGAAATTCTACTTTTAGGGTGCTCATTTTGTGTTTATTTCATATTCTATTGTTAATTTCTTGAAGAAAAAAAATTGCTTTCAATATTGAAAGTATGTAGTAACTAAGCAAGTTACGGCATACTTCTCTGTTTATATATTTCTAAAATTGTATTCTGATCTACTCATGGTTTTTCTTCAGTTTGATGCCAAAATTTGCTTGGTGACCTCTTTCAGAGACACTTGCTATATTGAGATCCTTCCGACTAACAAAAGGCCCACAAGAGGCAAGTATTGTTAATGTTGCTTACTTTTTTATTCTTTAAAGATTAATTATCAGTCAAAACACAGACACAGAATAAAAACAATTTTCATCCTTAGTTTTTTTAGTTTATCCCTAACTCCCGGCTTTATATTTCATTCTTATTTATATCTGATTATGCTTCTTTTTGGAATTATAGAGCTATGGCTAAGCTTTTGGAGTGAAGTGCACTATAACTCATTGTACACAAGTGGAGGTAATGTATTGATAGCTTTTCTAATGGAATTTTCTTCTTGCTTACTCTATTTTATCTACATTGTCAGAAATGCTATCAAACAATAAGCTTATCTTTTATTCCTTCAATGAATTTGCAGATGTTCCTTCTAGAGTACCAAAGAAAAAGTATTGGCTCTTCTAGACAGATGTCAGATTATGAAATCAAACGAAGAGTTTATAATGGATACTATTTTTAAACCTTAGTAGTCCCTTCTAGGGAAAACAGATTATGCATAATATTTAGCAAACTATCATATTTGTACATATTACATTATGTAAGCATAGATAAACTCTGATTAATTTATCCTAACTTTCATTGTACAGTCTGATTTCCTGACAAGTAGAGTGCAAAATTTATTTCTCTCCATTGAAGGTTAAAACAATTTGGTCTATTATTATATTTTCTTCTCCCCTTGTCAAGGTCGCTTATGTTGCATTGGCATCTTCTGTTTAGATAAACAACCAAATTTAATTTAATTTGTATAAAAATAGATTTTATGCATTACAAACTTGTTAAAGTTTTTGTAATCATTCATTTGGTTTAGATAATTTCTCAATCCAACCCCTATATTGCTCAAATATGTCAAAATACATTGATCATAAGGACCGCAGATTGAAAAATCATTTAAGTTTATTAGTTGGAGCAGCAGTGGTATTCAACTAGAAGTGGATATTGTTTGCAAACCCAGTGGGTGGTAGCACAAATGATGGCAGTAGCTACATCCTTCAATGGGGAATGGCGTGATTGGGGAAATGAAAAACCACTTTTAACAATTGTAATGTGGTTACTTAACAGTTAAGTTAACACAATGAGGTATAAAAATAATTGTGAACTGGGTAGGTCATGTATGTCCTTTGGTACGGAATGTAACAAAATGCAGGCATGGATATGAAAAGGACAACGATTGTAAACGTAGGAAATGAAGGGATCTCTCGTTAGATTTTTTTTTTGTGGTGGCCGGGGTTTGAACCCTAGACCTTGCATATAATGCATTGTCCCTACCAACTGAGTTAAGCTCACAATGACATCTTTCGTTAGATCTAATTTCAAGAGTTAGACGTCAGAATACAATTGATGTGGCAAATAAAGTCACATGGCAGAAAAACGATGACATGTCGCGACAATAACTGCGTCACAGATTGTATATATTATCATAGACTGAAAGATGGATGCAAATTACATGTTTAGTCGTGAGAAGTTGATATGGTTGACATGATCCAAATGTCTGCTTAAATGATAGTCACTCAGTGAGGTAAATAATTTGTTTGTAATGCTTATGCTTATGCATTTCAAAGAGTGATGAATGTAGTAATTGATACATGCATACTTTTTTTTGGGACAAGAGATACAAGCATACTTATTACTTGGTCTCACGACAACTTGATTAATGAATTTTCAATTTAAATCAAATATTTATATTGTTTGTTAATATTTATATATCGTTTCTCCGGTGTCAGGTCTCAAACCGAGCTTCTCAAGGTTGAAGAGAGTTTCTCACAACCAAGTGACTTCTTGGAAGACAGGCAATATTTATATATCGTTTGCAATAATAAAATCAAACCGATTCAAATCATATATTGGATTTGGATTTTTTTTTCGGACCATCCAAAATAGAATCAACCCACATGTCTTTGTCGTTGTATTTTATAATTAATATTTTGGGTTAAATATGTTTTTGGTCCCTATAAATATACTAACTTTTCGTTTTAGTTCCTTTAAAAAATTTCTTCAACTTTTAGTCCCTGTAAAATTTTCAATCACTACTTTTGGTCCCTATTTTTAAGTTAATTTTAGTTTTTTTTTTTTAATGAAATTGCGCAAAAATGTGTAGGATATTATAAAAATATTTCCAAAAAAAATTAGAATTTTTTAACAAAGCATAAATTTAATATGAATTTTTAACCATCAAAGATATAAAAATTCATATTAAATTCATGTTTTGTTAAAAAATTCTAAATTTTTTTAGAAGAGATTCTTATAATATTATGAATTTTTCTGCAAATTTTTATTCAAAAATATGAATTCTAGATATGAGTTTACTTTAAAAGAGGGACCAAAAGTGAAGATGGAAAATTTTTGGAGGACTAAAAGTTGAAGGAAAATGTTAGAAGGACTAAAACAAAAAGTTGGTATATTTATAAGGACCAAAAACATATTTAACCCTTAATATTTTACCTTAAAATTAATCTAAACTAAACCGTGAAGACAGTCCCCAAACACATTTTCTTCACATATCGGAGGTGGGAAAACCAATATTTCAAAATGAACTAGTGTACTTAACTCCTTTATCAACCAAGTTGTGTATTATAAATACCATATTTTACACCATATCGTACATCACATGCTAAACTAGTTTGCACAGAAAATCATGCATCTAAGTAGCATTAGCTGCAAAATCGTTTTTCGAGTAAAATCGTTCATGAAAAAAACATCGTTCAGATTTATGCAAGCTCACTCAGCAAAGCTTATATGTGATGTTTTCAGCAAATCTATTATAAACTGAGCTCTTTTTTTTTCTTCTCCTATATCACATTTCATATGGCTTTAAATTACAACTTACCCCTCTTAAATAGCAAAGGGAAATCAATTATAAATAAACTATTGTAGTACATCTAACCTCAAAATTTTAGCATTCATCAAGCAAATGTTGCCACAACTCTATTCTCGTGCTCTCTGAAAACTGACACTCCTTTTTGGTATTCAGCTATCCATTCTACCATTATCGGCCTAGACCTTTAACTAATTAAAACTTGTAGGTAGATGATAAAAAAAAAAAAGGGTCTACGTGCATTCCCAGTTAAATCACAACTCATCGCGAGTTTCAGGTTGCTCATCAACCTTTTCTTTGTTTTGGCCTTCTGAATTAGAGGATTGATCACTTTGAGAGGAACTATCAGTTGAGGTAGAATCAGAATTATCAGTATTCTGCTCATTGCTCTCAGTTTCGTTCTTTGCAGGCTTCTGAATCTTGGGCTTTGGCTTGGGGATTCTATTAATACTGGCAACCTGTAAATATAAATGGAAAACCTCAACATGAATGGAACTGCTTTCATGGACATGTAAATCACGTGCCTATACACTGTCGTGAACTAGAAAAAGTAGAAGATATGGTACCTTGTTTTGTAGATCTAACACCTTTAAGATTACTTCTTCAGATGTAAAGGCAGGCTTACTGAATCCAGAAGTCCTTCAAAAGTTCAAAACAAAACCAGAATAAAAATAATTAATTACATTTTATTTAGAACTATTATCACATGCACTGGAATTTACTCAATGAACAAAATCAAATCGATAGTCATCAATTTGGGAAACTAAAAGGTTTAGAAAGCTAGATTATAAAACTGGAACTTAAATAGGGAAACATAGGTCTATATTACAGAGAGGATGTTCTCTGATCAGTATATCAATGTGATGCACACTGAGACACCAAGAAGGAGCAGTGGAAATGTATCTCCTCCTTGCACGCCAAGTATTCAAGAGCCTGGAAATGATGTCAACGGCAGATGGCAAAACTTGTTCCGCCATATTCATGTGGAATTATGAACTGTCCCCATAAGCTTGGCTCAAATGGTAGGGACATTGCATAACACAAGCCATTCTCGACATAATAAAATGACATCATTTATCTAATTATTGCAGCATTCTCGTTTATATTGGTATAGAAATACCCCAAGAATACAAAAAGTATTCACATACACAATTACTATTTTTAAGTGTTTATTGCAGCATTCTCATATATATTGGTATAGAAATACCCCAAGATTACAAAAAGAATTCACATGCACAGTTACTATTTTAAAGTGTCTATACACTCTTGGTAACACAAGATGAAAGGAAACGATTTTTAAAGATAACTTCTTTGCCGTGGATCATCATTAAGATTAAAATAATCATGTAAATAATTTAAAATAAACCAGATTCAGATAAAAAAATGTATTCAAAACACACATGAAGTTTCATTTCATAATAATGGATGTAAAAATCAATATTATAGAACTCTAGGAAAACCAACAGCAACATTTGAGATAAATGTTTATGCAAGCATCTACTCATGAAGATACTTCTTTTTGACACTTGCAAAATCTGTGCAGGACAAGGTAAAAATTAAATGTTAAATATGTTTTCGATCCCTAGAAAATACGCCCCTTCTAAGTTTAGTCCTTATAAAAAAAAAATCCCAAGTTTAGTCTTCAACTTATTTCATACTTTCAAGATTGGTCCCTCCCATTTTTTAATTTGACACGGCAGACGAAAATCCAAGTCAACACTTACCAAGAGGAGTTAAGTTGTTGACTTGGATCAAAACGCTGCCTTTTAAAAGCCCCGGGGAGTCAAAACGTTACGTTTAATCGTCACAAGTGATCATTCTAGCACTATAAATGTCGTTTAATAGTGCTAGAAAGACATTTGTTATTGTAAATAACTGACTTTTTAAATGATTTGGCATCCATGTGGCAGCTCATTCAGTTTTGTTTTTAATTCGTTGTTTTAAAATGGTTGATGAATAATAATTTGGCTTAATATTTTAAAATGGTAAGGACTTTGGAAACATGAAATAAGTGGTGGGCCAAACTTAGGAGACCAATTCTATACAGAATAAATTTGAACAGTATTTCGTAGGGACCAAAATTATATTTAACCCAAAAATAAATACTGCAAGAACATCTAATTACTGACAGAAACTTACTTCTTTTGTTCAGTTTCTTTCTCATCCAACCAGTTCTTTAACTTTTCTGCAACATCAATCACCTGGCAAAATAGCGATCCCAAAAAAGAAATGATTTTTCCAGAGGTAACACATTAATTTTAATAGATTCAAGAAGATTGAAATCAAGATAAATCAAATACCTCATCTACACGTTCTTTTGGGAGCCAAGACTTCTTTGCTTTCCACTCTTCTACAATCTGCGATGTCAGAAAAAGTTCTATATATTAATGCTTCATGCTGCATCACCTAATACTAAATAGCTAGTTCAAGTCAAAATATTGTATAAGTCAAAATATACTGCTTCAGAAGATGGCTTATCAATTGCACATTGTACAGATTCTCTTTGTCCACCATTAACATAAAAAAAGTTTTTCTAAAAAAAGAACATCGTTGTATAGCCAAAAGAAATATGATGGGTGTTTAATGGTCTCCATTTTTGTCCGTACATCTTTTTGGTCAGTGTTTAAACGACACTCAAACCCACTTAGTGGGATAAGGCTTGGTTGTTGTTGCTGTTTAAACAACATTCAGACGTATATAACCTTAATATTAATCCCCAAAAGTGACTTTATTCTGATATTATCGCAGTTGCATGAGGCTATATTTTATCATCTCTTTGGAAGCATAAATTCAAATTTTGTCGTTCTCTATTAAACTGAACTTCTCAAGTTTTGTCATACCTTATTCAGCAGTTTTTACTTTGCTTTATTTTCATATGGCATTAGGAGTATATATGTCATGCATAAGTTTTCTTAAGATTATTTTTAACATAAGATGGAATCTTACAAGTCGAGTTTACCTACACTCCACAAGTTTATCTAGAAACTTGAGTATGACAACAACCACTGCCACCAAAAGCCTTATTCTACTAGGCGTGGTCAAATACAGGGATCAATTATTGGGCTCTACCGGATACAAAATTTCAGTTTAAAAATGAACACATGTAAAGTGAAACAAGCCAAAGCATACTAATCAGAAATTTGTTGATGGTACCTGTTTCAGCTCATCAATGTATTTACGGGCATGCTCAACTGCCGCTGGTCGAGCTGTAAGCTCTTTTAACCTAAAATAGATGTTAAACCCTTCAGAAAAACTTTACCATACTATACGGGTACATAGTAAACATGATAAAGCTATTTTGAAACATAGAATACAACAGACCTGAAGAAAATTGGATCTCCAACAGCTTTTAACTTATCTAGACGCTCTTGAAACTCGGTAGCGTTGGCATCTTCACCATCTGTATACAACCAATCTTGCACCTGACAGAATGCAAGAAGCCTAAGTCAAATTTCGTATCAATGAAATTTCTTGTTTGTTGGCCAAGGAAAAGGGTTATAACCTCATCAAGCTTCTCAACAAAGGACTGACGTTCCTCACTCGTAGAAACTTTTTCAAACTCCTCAAGAGTTTCAATCTGATAAAAACAAGCAAAGCAATAAGACAAGTTGGAAAATAAATAGCTACATTATCAATACAAAAAATAAATAGTTAAGTTTGTAACATCCTAAAAAAACAATGAACATTAGATTATAGTATGTAAAACCATAAAAATAAGAGTGGGAGGATCATTCCTAAATGCCACCCTCTCCCTGTAGAATGCTATATGGCAATCAGAAAAAAATAACTACTAACATAAGTATATTATGGTGATTGCAAGAACAACATTAAACATGAAGATTAGGGGGGCATTCTTGAGTTCATTTGCCTAGAGATTGGGGGTATGTTTGGTATTAAAAGATGCACTTCATTCTTTCATTTCTTAATTGTATTATGATGACAAATATTTCCTAAAAAAAAGTAAAAACAAGGCAATGATCTTTCTTTCAGTTCTTAATTGTATTCTAGTGACATTTTTTTACTAAAAAGTAAAAAACAAGCCAATGAGTTCAAACCTTTCAGTATAAACTTGAAGTGAACTAATTAAAGGCCAATAGTTAAGAGAATCTCTCCAAGATGATTAAAAAAAGCTTAAATGATGATGCTTTGCATTGTAGAAAAGATGATGGCCTTCAAGATTAAAAAAACCACAAGCATATTGTTTTAGACCAACCTTTTCCTTAGTGGTATATATATATCCTTCTAAATTATTTTTGAACTCTGCTGTCCTTTTCCTTTCTTCATCTTTTTTGTCTAGTGCTTGTAATTTTGTTTTAGCTTCAGCAAGAAAATCTTTTGATAGAGACATCCCTGGTCCTGTTAACTTCTCAACAATCTGCCACCAGTAAAAAGGAAGAGGTGATAAGAGTATATTAGAAGATCTCATTTCAATGTATCAATCTTTCTCATCCAGCAGTAATTTTAATGACTACAAAGGGTGGTCGGTTAGCTTTCACCTTCAATGGTACCCTAAAGGTCCTCTTTTTCAGCTTTCTTTCGGTAGCGGGTTCAGCAGCAGCTTGCTCTTCTGCGCTCGTGTTCGATGTCTTATTAATACCACTATCACTTTGCACACTTTCATTGTTTTCCTCGGAATTGTTCTTAGCACCAGAATCATCTGATACATTTGACGAAATAGTTGAATTTTCTATGGTCAAGTTCTTCTTGGGAACTTCCACCCACTCGGTAATTTCAATAACAGCGTCTGCTCGATCCAGAGAAAGAATCCCACTTCTACTAAGAGAGAAATGTACATTTGCCTTAATGGGGGATGACAGATTCCGAGATGAGTACCTATAAGAACAGAAAAGCCAAAAATAAAAAGGAATCAGATATTTTCAGATTCTGTATCAAAACAATTCCTTGAGGGGTTTGAATCAGCAATTATATCCATAAATGTTCAGGAAGTTTTTTATCCTTACTTCCCGCTTGTTTCTGTTAAACCAGATATCTGGTATTGAGCAATTAAAGGAGAGGTAACACCAGGTGGCAAATGATGTTCACTTTCATAAGCTAGTGAAACTTCAAAATCTTTGTCATGATTAATGGATCTGAACATCTGTTAAGTAAACCGTATGACAATTGATTAGTAAAATTGGAGAATAAAATTGATCATTTCACTTTTCCTATTATATGCATTGCATAAAACATCAATTGATTTACCTTACTCGGGAGTTTCTTCATCCGGGGTACAAGTAACTGCCTTGAACTTTCACTTTTCAGAAGATCAGGACCATTCAATTCAACCACAAACTCATATAAGGAACCATCAACCATTCCTAATTTGCGGTTTAATTTGATTCCGTCACTTATATTTGCAGCATGCAGAGCAGCACCAAGAACTATTGCTTCATCAGCATCGAGATGCCTATCAAGTTCTTTTCTACCAAGGAACTCTTGAAGCTTAGCCTGTAATAATAGTTAAAAGAATAACAATAGTAAACTTCTATAGATCAACGCCGGATTGCAAAGTAAAATACTTGATTTGTAAAACTAGAATGAAAACTCCATTGAACAATACATAATAAAACGACAAAGTACTGCAGTTTTATTTGACAATAAAAAGATCAAATATAAGTTAACAACCATGTCAAGAATTTTTAATTATTGAAACTTGATCATATTTATATTTGATATAAAAAGAATTTATACAACTGAATCACAATCATGTTGTCTATCTCTTGATAGGAAGCTGGAATTAAATTAGTATAGGGAAGAACTCCCCAAATTACAGAAAAATGTCACAGTAATATGAAGATATGCTCCTCCTTGCCCAAAGACCAAATATTCTTACTCAATTGAATGGTCTACATACCCTATCATTCTTCCTATGATTTATATCCTACAATTCGCCTCTCCCTAACTATATACTAACGATCTAACAGTTTGATTCTCCTAACATCTCTATATTAAAAGATATCTTTAAAAAAAAAAAATAAAAAAAAAACATTTGAGCTGTCAGCTGGCCTCTATTTGTCCGTCAAGTTAACCGAAAAATGGAAGTAGCAATGCACATCTTCGCGTATAATAGTGTCATGTTTACCAATATGTCAAAAAACTAGCTTTATGTTGTATATAACAGATGATAGTTGATACATAGAAAAATGTTGACTATCGAAATAATATAAATCATGGAGCTCTATCTTGTAGAAATACCAACAGATCTAATCCCACTAATACACATTGCAGAAAACATGATAGTAGAAAGAGAAAGATTATTCAAACCTGTAATTTTGGCACTCTGGTAGCACCTCCAATTAACTCCACTGCATATATTTGATCTGTTGACAAGCCTGAATGCTCGAGCAACTCTTTCAGCGGTAAAAGAGATTTTTCCCAAATATCTTCACAGAGCTCTTCAAATTTCTCACGGGTTATTGTGCTCCTGTACGAAAAGAAGCGTTGGATGAAGGATTTGTATGTGTAATATATAGTATAATTACTTCATGTCATGATAGTTACAAAGATAGCTTCCTTGTCATTGTTTATATTTTAATTATTTGTTGCATGCATTTCACTCGACAAGCATTCACATGTAAGGGAATTACTTTCTTCAAATATATTTCCCAATTTCACAACCGACACCTCTAGTTTCTAAATGACTCTTGTTGAGTGATCACTGCCATGTGGCCTTATGTGTCAAAATTATTTTCATATTAGACAATTGTGGACCATTCACTTGTGACTCTAAACTTAAAATAAAATACCCAGATAATTTATGCATAAAGGAAAACAGGCTAGTGATTATTTTTTTTCATCTGGCATCAAACTTACAAGAAATCAGCGCAGAAAACTTTTGTACATGGGAATGTCCAGATAAAAGAAATCCCACAGAAAAGAATGATTACAATCACATTCAGGCTTCAGCACTCTATGGAGCACCATGTGCCAAAAATAGTAATGCAGTGCCACAAACCAAATAGAAATATGCTTTACTGAATTTGATTTTCCAAAAGACTATCTTAAATCAAACATTTTCCATGGTATCTTCATAATGATGCGGAATAACACTCGGATTGTTTGGTTGATTTTCTTGCGGTTGTTCAAAAGAATATGTTAGCCAGTGAAACAGCATAATTCAGTACACTTTGACAAGGACAAACACTACGATATATTAAGTACAAACGACCAACTTTAGTTTGGAATTATAGATATTAATACGCACAAGTTCATTGAACAAATGACCTACCTGAAATCCACATCACCGTGAAGCGACTCAACTGAAATGGGAGCTGCACTGTTTGCACTAAGAATTTCTTTTGTTCGTTTAACCTGTTTCTTTAACTTAGCCATAGCCTTGGGAAATTTTCTCACATCTATTCCACCACCAACTTTTGCATTGAATTCATTAGCAAAATACTCTACCAATCTCATTTCCATATGCTGACCACCCAGTTCAGGGTTCCAACGCACATCCTTAACCTACATGAATTACAAAACAAGTGATCAAATTAAGACCAATAAGATACACATAGTTCAAACTTAGTTGAGTACACAAATTTAGCATGAACTAAATTCCAAACCCTTTAATCATAAAATTCTTCCTATATTGTTTGTTTCTAGTTGGCAATCATGGTCCCTCTATTTTGCACATAGGGCCTGTTTGGACTGACTTATTTGAGTTTATTTACTATTCTACTGCCATAAGTATTTGTGAGACTGATTATGAGAACTTATGAAAACAGCTCATGACATGTTAACAAGAAGTTTTCATCTTATTTTTGTAAGCTCTCTAAGATAGCTTATAAAAACAGCTAATAGATTTAAACGAAAACAATTTAAATAGCTGATAGCTTCTACGAAAATATTTTGAATGTAATTTGTCTATTGTTATAGAAATAGCTTATCCATAAGCGCTTATGCTACATGCAGATAATTAAGATGTGTATCCAAACAAGGTCTTATTCCTTCACTAATATCATAAATTCAAACTATTAAAATATCAAACTAAAACTAAGGCATGCTTAATCAATTGCTTAAAACTAAACAAGTAAAAACTCCAATACATAAATTTCACATATTGATAGAATACAAATTATGAACACATTCTTCCAAACTATATATCATACCTGAAATTGATTCACCGAAACTGTCTTCCCATACTCTTTACTCTTATAAGATGAGAAATACACAAGTGCAGCATAGGTACTACTCGAACCCATATCATAGAAAACAACATGCCTCGACTCATTAGAGAAATCCTTATCAATCCCATACTGCAATGCCGCACCGGAGTATTCATTAATCAACGAAAGCACATTAATCCCTGCCAACTCCGCTGCCTGAAGCAATCCTCTCCTTTCAGCTTGTCCAAAATAAGGCGGAACAGCAATCACCGCGTCTTTGATCGGAATTTTCGAATGAAACTCGGCCAAATTCGCAGCATAAGTCAAAATCATCGCCGTTAATTCCTCAGGCGAATATTCCGTACCGTTTTCGTCAACAACAAAACTCACTGTACCACGTGAAGAATTCTCCTTCGCTTCGAAAGGTAAGTACATTGAATCTAGAAATTTCTTAGCCGAAACGTAGGGTTTTCCGATTAAGTCACGCATTTGTGAGTAAACTTTTTGAGGATACCGTGCGACTAGACCAGCGGCTTCTTCGCCGAGGAGACGGTCGCCGTCGTGAAATGAAACGAGAACCGGTGATTTTCGCTTCGACATTTCGTTGATCGCGACGGAGATCGGACTTTGACCGGGCTTAAGATTAACAACCGCTACTTTGAGCGATTCGGAGCCGAGATCTACGCTGAATACAGCGGAATGCGACGGAGATAAGAGAAACGCGAGAATAGATACAATTAGCGTCAGCTTCGTAAAGAGCCGCGCCATTTTGTGGAAGAGAATTTGTGTTTGGTTCGTTCTCCGGCGAGTGAGTGTGATTTAGTTTGTTCTCCGGGGAGTTGTGATGGGTTTAATGGCGAGAAATAGAAAATCGAGTGATGGTGTTTGTTTGCGTGGGAGTGACCGAAAAGAGAGAAGGTTTAGCCAGTGGTAAGAAGACACGTGGAATATTAGACACGTGGCGGAGGATGAAATGGTGTGTGATGTTGTTATTCTCGCAGCTTTGCGGGATGTTCGAGTCAATAGTCTACTACTAGTAGGTTCGGGGAATGACATTTCTAGCCTTAACGTAGATCATACTCCTAACTTTCATCATATTAATCCATCATTTAACAAAATTATAAAATAGTTTTTTCCTTATATACTCTTAGTTAAAATAATATACGATGTTCTTGAATTTCTTAATTATTTTTAATTAATTATAGTTGTTTTTATATATTTAATAAAGATGCGTTTGATATGTTAAAATAGTCAAAATAACACAAATAATTTATTGTCTTTTTTATTTTAGAAAATTGTGTTGTGGTTTAACGAGGGATAAATTTTTTAAATTTTGTCTTGTCTCTTGCCTCTAATTTGTCATGTCCTTGAAACAATTTATAAATCAAACATTGTACAACTAAATTTTTCTTGTCATGTCCTTCATTTTTTTTAATAGATCAAATGCACATAAAAGACTATTTTAACTAATAAAGTGTAGAATGAATGATTTTGAAATTTTGCTATATAAAGAGGATAAAATGCTACTTGTTAGGACGAAAAAGACTGCTCGCCCAAATTTGTGTAAGATCTAATATATATTTGGGAATTACTTTTTCCACCCTATGGCCTTGTCCGGCACCCTATAAAATTTTCATAAATGCCCTTGTGCATTCCGAATTTTAAAATCTGGATTCATGTTTACTATTTCGGATTTTATAATTCGAACAATTCTTATGTATAATCAGCCATCAGACTCTTTCACATTTCAGTAATTTTGAGTTTTGCTTTTAAAAACAAAAAAAAACTAAGTAAAAAATGCTAAACACATGTCAAATAAAATCATAAAAATAACACCAAAAAATTCTAAAAATCAAATAAAACTAATGCAAATTTTTTCGGATTTTTTCGAGAATATGAAAAATTAAAAAAAAATTAAAAATGGGTCTAAACGATGAAATTTTGAATTTTGAGGGGCGGAGTCCCGTAAGAAGTCTCTTCTACGGATGTCATGATCTTTGAATTTTTTCTAATTTTCTAGGGAAGTTTCGGAGCAATCCGATCAAGTAGCCCAAAAACCCGATTTTTGACTAAGAACAGGTAACAATGACCAAAAACAGAAGGATGAGAGTTAGGAAGATTAATATTGTCCCTAAAATGACTATCCATGTTACAAACATGTTTAGAATTTGTATAATCCGAAATCAAGGTTACCTGTTCCGAACTGTTTTACCTTGAAAAATGGTGTTTAGGGGTTTTCCGGATTATGTAATCCACAAATATCATGAAACGCGCCCTATTTTTTAAAGTTTCCGGATTACTAATCCGGAAAAATCCATTACTCATTTTTTCACCCTTTAACAAAAGAAAACACGATTCCGGATTATAAAATCCGGAAACTCAAGCGCATTTTTGAAAAAATTAGGACACACGAGGAAACCCACATGTGGGAGAAGTAAATCCCTATACATTTTCCACAACATGGGTATTGTTTGTATCGTTTATAATACAAATCATGTAGGCCTGACTTGTTCTTATGTCATTTTTAGTAAGAAAAGGAGGACTACTTCAAAATCAAGCAAAATATAAACTACTAAAAAGAGAGATCAAGCAATGATGTGTAAGTGATGACGAGGAAGATTTTATTTTATTTTTTTAACGAACGAGGAAGATTTTTGGATTCCACTTTTGTGCAATCACAAATGTGACAGCCAACAATTTATACTATATGATAAAAATCGAATGATCCAGATTTCAACAACAACGTTTAAACAAAAATAAAAAACTGACTTAAATTTGAGTCTTATCTGGCGGTTTCAAGATGCTTACTCCATGCAATAGCAACTGCACCTGATCCAAATTCAAGGTTATGTTGGGGGTGGTTGTTTGAATATATAGGGTTACTAGATTGCTGAATATTCTTTGGTACATTGAAAGAAAAAAAAACATTTCCTCTAACCAAACTAGCTCTCAAAACTCAGAAAAACTATGAAATGTAACAATTACAAGTGCATGCTCACGAAACTCGAGCTTGTGTCACTTGCAAGCAAAGAGATTTCTTCAACTCACACTGAAGTTTATGTCTACGGTATCTAACAATGCATACTATGCATTTAACCGTCAATAACAGATATTCATGATACGCACATTTCCGCAACCAAGTGTAACAACTTACACTTTTCAATGAAGAGAAATTGTCAAGATTTCACGATTGCAAAAATATTCTCCTCAAGGCACTTGCTGCTGAGCTGCAGTGGGTTTCTTTCTCATTGTCCAAAATGCAGCGAAGTAACGATTCTGCACAGAGGATCACAATTCTTTTAGCATGTATAATAATGAATAGAAACGTTTTCTAGGGGTATTGAAAAATTGAAATGTGTAGAAGTGTTAGTCTTTATTGAGTTGTGTAAAAGTGCTAAATCGAGATTGCTCAAAACTCAATATCTAAATCAACATACTTGCAACTTTAATAATTTTTAGTTGTATGTGAATCAAACCAATTCAACTGTTCAGATGAAAGTTTTTCCTTAAGCCGGTCAAGTTTGTACATCAAAAAATATTCAATAATACTTCACAGCATCATTTTGTTCCAAAGAATAGTGCACTATTTAAAACATAATCAATATATGCTACTGAATTAGGAGTACAAAATTATTTTTCAAAATAACCAAAAAAATTGTATAAATCAACAAACATAACATCACATTGATTCAACAGTTGAGTTTTATTATAGTTTCATTCTATGTAAAGTCTTTGAAGGTGTATATATGTCAACTTTTATACCTAGTGTCAATGGATTCAAAATATTAGAGGGGAGGGGGGAGAGAGAGAATTAGAATAATTTTTTGAATGGCAAATATATATAAAAACCAAACAAGCCCTGAGAACGGAACAAAGAGAGAACAGGATCTGTCGGCACTGCCCATCAAAATTGACAACTTACATCTTAAACTACCTTTCGAAAAATGCAAATTTAATCAACCCATTCGTTGAATCACATTATGTTGCTGTGTTGATCATTGATAATATATACAAAAAATTCAAATAATTTGGACACTCATGAGTATGTATTTTATTAATTTATTTATATTTAAAATAGGCTTAATTGCAGTTTTAGCCCCCTAACTTTTCCAAAGTTGCGATTTTGGCCCCCTAAGAAAAAAAACTACAAAACCGCCCCC